>Ga0180732_1000188_pt1 | contig 59766 bp, 53 predicted proteins | sample KR11_01MetaG_FD_148674 | JGI IMG/M metagenome (GOLD analysis project Ga0180732, IMG submission 148674) | Groundwater microbial communities from the Olkiluoto Island deep subsurface site, Finland - KR11_0.1 MetaG | ecosystem: Environmental > Aquatic > Deep subsurface > Groundwater | place... | reverse complement strand
GCGGCGAAAGCCGCGGCTTTTGCTCTGGCGGAGTCCGGCACGCGGAAGATATTCATAAAAGACCCCGACGCTGAAAAAGCGCGGGATCTCATAAAGCGCTTGAACAGGTTTGCTCCGGCGCAGGCGGTTTTTATAAGCGATGACTTTATGGAATTGAAGAACTGTGATGTGCTGGTCAACGCCACGCCTCTGGGCATGGCCGACGAGCGGATCCCTCTTCCCTCCGATATCCTGCACAAAGGCCTTTATGTTTTTGAATGCATCTACAACAGGGAGACGCCTCTCCTCAAAGCGGCCGCGGAGAGGGGCCTGCGCCGTCAGGACGGCCTTAACATGCTGGTTTACCAGGCGGCTGATTCTTTCACCTTCTGGACGGGTGAGAAGGCGCCTGTGGAATTGATGAAAGACAGGGTGAAAAAAGATCTATGACACGGAAAAGGGGACGTCCTTAATTTAATGACAGGGAGGAAAAGATGATAGAGTATAAAACAGCCGGTGAATCGCACGGTAAGGGGTACAACGTTATAATAAACGGCATTCCGGCGGGTCTTGAATTACAAAGCTCGGATATTGATTTTCATCTCGCGCGCCGTCAGACGGGCTACGGCCGCGGCGAAAGGATGAAGACCATAGAAAAAGACCACGCCCGTATAATTTCCGGCGTGAGATGGGGCGAGACGATAGGCTCCCCAGTCTCTTTTTTCATAGAAAACAAAGACTGGGAAAACTGGGGAAGCATAATGTCCGAGAAAGCGGAAGACAGGTCGGAAGAATTTATTCTGACAAAACCCCGCCCAGGCCACGCCGATCTTGCCGGCCTGATAAAATACGGAAGGGAAGACCTGCGGGATGTTCTTGAAAGGGCCTCGGCCAGAGAGACGGCCGCGCGCGTGGCGGCCGGGAGCGTGTGCATAAAACTTTTGAGCGAACTCGGAATAAGAATACATTCTTTCACAAAAGAAATAGGCGGTATCCGCGGCAAAGCCGCCAGATATGATTATGACGATGTCGTGCGGAAGACGGCATCGTCAGCCGTGCGCTGCCTGGACAAAGATGTTGAAAAAGAAATGATAAAAGCCATTGACAAGGCGAAGGAGGAAGGCGACACTCTGGGGGGCGTTTTCACCGTTGTCATCTGGGGGCTTCCTCCGGGTTTCGGCAGTTATGACATCTGGGAGAACCGCCTTGACGGGCGTTTCGCCAAAGCCCTCATGTCGGTGCCGGCTGTGAAGGGCGTTGAGGTAGGCAGGGGCTTCCGCATGGCGACACTCCCGGGCTCAAAGGTGCATGACCCCATTTATTACGACGAGAAACTTTCCTTTTACAGAAAAAGCAATAACGCCGGAGGCGTGGAAGGGGGCGTCTCAAACGGCATGCCCGTTTTTATACGCGCGGCCATCAAGCCCATACCGTCGCTCATGAAACCTCTCAAATCCGCGGACATTAAAACCAAAAAAAATGTGGACGCTCAGATCGTCAGGAGCGATGTGTGTGTCGTGCCGGCCGCGGGCGTCATCGGCGAGGCGGTCATAGCGATAGAGGCCGCCAACGCCGTTATGGAGAAACTCGGCGGCGACTGCATGGAAGACCTGCTCATGAATTTCAAGACTTACTGCGAGAGGATAAAGGAATATTGGAGGCCTGCCTCCCAGAAAAATCTGTGATAGCACAATGAACATAGCGCTCACGGGAATGATGGGTTCGGGAAAAACCGCGATCGGAAAAATCCTAGCCGAAAAACTCGGGATGAGATTTTTTGACATGGATACTCATATAGAAAAGACCGCCAAAAAAAAGATAAAAGACGTATTCGCCGACGGAGGTGAAGCGCTCTTCCGCCAAATGGAGAGGGAGCTCGTAAAATGCCTCTCTGCTCTGGACGGCCTTGTGATCTCAACCGGCGGAGGAATAGTGCTGAATGGTGAGAACATCAAGGACCTGAGAAAAAAGGGAAAAATAGTTTATCTGAAAGCGAAGCCGGAAATCCTTTTTGAACGGATCAAAAAAGATAAGAACAGGCCTCTTCTCAATGTGGAAGATCCCCTCGCGGAACTGAGAAGGATATACGGCAAGAGAAAAAAACTTTATGCCGACTGCGATATCTGTGTGGACACGGCCGGCAGGAAAGAGGAAGAAATATGCGCGGAAATAGCGAAAAAAATAAAGGCGGTGCGACATGCATAAAACTGTGATAGGCGAAAAACTTGATATAGGGAAGATCGTTTTTCCGCTGGTGAGGAATCATGTGAAAAGATGCCTTCTGGTGACAAACACTAAAGTGGGGAAACTCTACGCGAAGAGCGTTGGGGCTTCCCTGAAAAAAAGAGGGATAGAAACCCGTATCGTCATTCTCCCCGACGGTGAGCGCTATAAAAACCTTAAGACGCTTGAGAAACTCTATTCCGCGGCCGTTAAAAACGGTATAACCAGAAAATGCTTTGCCGTGGCGCTCGGGGGAGGTGTCGTCGGCGACATAACGGGTTTTTTCGCCGCCACTTTCATGAGAGGGATTGATTTTATACAGATCCCGACCTCGCTTCTGGCTATGGTGGACGCCTCGATAGGAGGGAAGACCGGCGTGGATCTCAAAGAGGGCAAGAATCTGGCCGGCGCTTTCAAGATGCCGCTGGCGGTCATAATAGATACGGCTTTCCTCGGCACTCTGCCGGCTGAGGAAATGAGGAACGGTTTCGGCGAGATCGTCAAATATGCCCTGCTGGATGAAAAATTCTACGGGTTTTTGGCGCCGCGAGCGGGTCAGATAAAATCCCCGGGAAGTAAATTCCTGGCAGATGTGATAAAAAAATCCGTAAAGATCAAAGAGGATATCGTCCGGAGAGATTACCTTGAAGGAGGACAGCGCCGTGTTCTTAATCTGGGCCACACCTTCGGGCACGCCATAGAGACGGCGCTCGCCTACCGGAATATCAGCCACGGCGAAGCTGTGGCATCCGGCATGCTCGACGCTGTTGATCTGAGTTTTTATCTCAGGCTCTGCGGGAAAGATGAACGGGGAAAAGCCCTTTCGCTGATCACGCGTGCGGGTTTTAAAAAAATAAAGATAGACAACGGTAAGCTCTTGAAACTCATTATGTCCGACAAGAAAGTGATTGACAGAAATCCGGTATTTGTATTAATAAAAGGGGCCGGCAAACCCCTTGTGAAAGAGGTGCCGGTAAAGGTGCTGAAAAAATGGCTGAAACATTAGTTAAGAAGATCATCTCATCAAAAACAGGAAAGGAAGTGCGCACGGGCGAGATCGTGATAATGCCCGTTGACAGGGCTTTCTGCCAGGACGGCACGGGGCCGCTTTCAATAGACGGCATAAAGAAGCTCGGAATAGGGCTTAAAAATCCCGCTAACTGTTATTTTTTCATAGATCACGCCGTGCCGCCGCCGAGAGCGGAGCTGGCGAACGCTCACAAGAAAATCAGGGATTTCGCAGTTTCCAGCAAAGCCAACTGCATAATGAGGGGCGTCTGCCATCAGATAATGGTTGAGGAATTCTCATCGCCTTATGATGTGATAGTCGGCGCTGATTCCCACACTCCCACATCAGGGGCGCTGGGGGCTTTCGCGGCGGGTTTCGGCTCAACGGATGTGGCGGCGGCCATGTCGGCAGGTTCCGTGTGGCTCAAGGTGCCGGAGAGTCTGGGTATTGAAATAAAGGGAAAGCTCAACAAGGGCGTAGCCGCCAAAGATGTCATAATAGACATCATCGGAAAAATAGGCGCGGACGGGGCCACATACAAGGTGATGGAATTTTTCGGCGAGGGTTTGAAAAACCTTTCGATGGACGGACGCTTCACAATATCCAACATGACCATAGAAGCCGGCGCGAAAACCGGCATATTCCCCGCCGACGAAACTGTGAGGGAATATCTCAAATCCCGCGGAAGAGAAGGTGATTTCCGGGAACTTCCCGCATCCGATGCCTCCGCTTACGAGAATATGATAAGCGAGGATATGAGCGAAATAGTTCCTATGGTGTCCTGCCCTCATCAGGTGGACAATGTCTCGCCGGCCTCGGAACTGGGGGATGTTAAAGTCGATGTCGTGCTGATAGGCACATGCACAAACGGCCGTTTCTCCGATTACGAGGCGGCTTACGAGATACTGAAAAAAGCGAAGAGCTTGAAAACGACTCTCATAATAGCGCCCGCCTCAAACACGGTGCTCAAGCGGCTCGCGGAAAGCGAGATGTTCCGTAAATTCGTGGATCTTGGCGCCAGCATCATCCCGCCCGGCTGCGGGCCCTGCTGCGGCGTGCACGCGGGCATCCTCGCCGACGGCGCCACGGCTCTTTCAACGGCCAACAGGAATTTCAAGGGCAGGATGGGCAATCCCGAATCTTTTGTTTATCTGGCATCGCCCATGACCGCCGCGGCAACCGCTGTGACGGGCAGAATAAGCGACCCGAGGGAGTTTTTATGATAAAGGGGAAAATACACATGTTCGGCGACGGCGTTTCCACTGACCTGATATGCCCGGGTAGATATTATCATCTCCGGGGGGATCTGCCGGAACTGGCCAAACACGCGCTTGAAGACGCGGATAAGGATTTTGTGAAAAACATGAAACCGGGCGACATCGTGGCGGCGGGTGAGAATTTCGGCTGCGGCTCGTCAAGGGAACACGCGGCGATCGTTATAAAACTTGTCGGCGCCTCATGCGTGATAGCGAAACAGTTCGCCAGGATATTTTTCAGGAACTGCATAAACATAGGGCTTCCGGCCGTAGAGATAGACACCTCCGGTTTTGAATCGGGCGACGAGACGGAAGTGGATCTCAAATCCGGCGTCGTGAGAAATCTGACGAAAGGGATAGAAAGGCGTTTCCCCCAGCTTCCCGAAAAGATGATAGCCATCTTGAACGCGGGAGGGCTTGTGAATTACATCAAGGAGAACAGAGGATTATGAAACACAGGATAACACTTCTTCCGGGAGACGGCATAGGCCCGGAGATAACGGAAGCGACAAAAAGGGTGATAGCCGCCACCGGCGTTGAAATAGACTGGGAAGAAATGCCGGCCGGTGAGAACGTGATGGAGAAATACGGCACGCCCATACCGGATGAGACGCTCGAGAGCATAAGGAAGAACAAGGTTGCCCTGAAAGGGCCGATAACCACTCCCGTCGGCGGCGGGTTCAGGAGCGTCAATGTCCACATAAGAAAGGTGCTGGACCTCTATTCCTGCCTGAGGCCCTGCAAGAGCTACGGCATCAAGGATGTGCCGTTTCCCGATCTGGATCTCGTCGTCGTGCGGGAAAACACAGAGGATCTCTACGCGGGGATAGAATTTAAGAAAGGCGACCCGAAGATACAGGAGCTCGGAAAACTCACGGGACATAAGTTTTCCGCGACCACCGGCATATCCATAAAACCCATATCCGAAGAGGCGTCAAGGCGCATAATAAAATTCGCTTTTGATTACGCCGTGAAAAACGGCAGAAAGAAAGTGACAGGCGTCCACAAGGCCAACATAATGAAACACAGCGACGGTATTTTCCTGGAAGTTTTCCGCGCCGTCGCCGCGGAATATCCTTCAATAGAGTCGGAAGACAGGATAGTGGATAACATGACCATGCAGCTTGTCAAAAAACCCCAGCTCTATGATGTGATGGTGCTACCCAATCTCTACGGCGATATAATTTCCGATCTCTGCGCGGGACTTGTCGGGGGCCTCGGCATAGCGCCCGGCGCGAACATAGGCGATGACATGGCCGTCTTTGAGCCGACACACGGCTCGGCGCCGAAGCACGCCGGTAAAAACCGCATAAATCCCATATCCATGATACTTTCCGGCGCGCTGATGCTCAATCACATAGGAGAGAGCGCTTCCTGCAAAAAAATAGAAAAAGCCGTCAGACAGCTCATAGAGGAAGGCGACACTCTCACCTATGATCTCGGCGGAACATCAAGCACCTCCGGCGTCGGCGATCGCCTTTCGGAAATAATAGAAGGGTGACTTTCAGCGAAAAAGTTTTACGGATAGTCTCTAAAATACCCCGCGGGCAGGTCTTTACTTACGGAGAGCTGGCCACGAGAGCGGGGAATCCCCGGGCCGCGCGGGCCGCGGGGAAAATCTTAAACGCGAACAAAAATCCTGAAAAGATTCCCTGCTACAGAGTTGTCAGAAAAGACGGCTCGACTGGAGGATATTCACGGGGACTGAAGAGAAAAATAGAATTGCTCAAGGCCGACGGAATCAAGCTGGTCAAGCTAAAGGGAAAATGGAGAATAGACAAATGCCATGGCAGCGTTCAGATATAATTTCTGTTTTGACAGCATCTCTTTTTGTCTGTGCTCTCGTTTTTTTTGGAAGCGGATGCCGGAGAAACGCGGAGGATGAGGATTTTGCCATGATGAGAAAAAATATGGTGAGGGAGCAGATAGCCGCCCGGGGCGTTACGGATCCGGCGGTTCTCGCCGCCATGGAAAAGGTGCCGCGGCATCTTTTCATCGACGAAAAATACACCGCTGTTGCCTATGACGACCATCCCCTGCCTATAGAAGAAGGGCAAACGATTTCGCAGCCCTACATCGTGGCTCTCATGACGGAGCTCCTCTCTCCGTCGAAGGATGACAGGATCCTTGAGATAGGCACGGGAAGCGGTTATCAGGCCGCTGTGCTGGGTGAGATAACGAAGGAAGTTTTTTCGGTGGAAATAATACCGTCTCTCGCTGAAAGCGCGGCGGAGCGCCTGAAAAATCTGGGATATAAAAATGTCAGGATAAAGTCGGGCGACGGATTTCTCGGATGGAGCGAGCACGCCCCCTACGACGGGATAATCGTCACCTGCGCGCCTAAGGATATACCTGAGCCCCTCATCGCCCAGCTCAAGGAAGGCGGACGGCTTGTCATACCCGTGGGCGAAGGTTTCCAGGAATTAAAACTGGGTGAAAAGAAAAACGGCGAATTCACCGTCAGGGATATAATACCAGTGCGCTTTGTGCCGATGACGGGCATCGCTTCCGAGCAAAGGTGATACGGATGCGGCTTTTGCCGGCAATGGAGCGCGCCATTATCCGGATAAGTTTAGGGCTTGAGGAGTGGAGATTCAAAGTGTTTAAATTATTGTTTGTCTCTGTGTTGCTGATAAGTGTAAATACCGCCGGGATCCGCGCGGCAAAATATCCGTTCCCGGAAAAACTGGATGAGCTCTTAAGGAACAGAATCAAGGCCGCTGATTATTCAGGCGATATTAAGGTCGGGAACGAATACATATATTCAAGAAAAGCTCTGCCGCTTTTTTATGAGAAACGGGCTTATATGCCCGCCTGGCTGGAAGATAACGGTTCTTTATCAAAAATTTCATATGATCTGATAAAAGCGCTGAAGGATTCTTATGTTGAAGGATTGAAACCTTCGGATTATCATATTGATAAAATTGAGTCGTTGGTAAAATACATTTCCGAAAAAAATACAAGAGCCGATCTGTCCAAAATCCTTGTTGTTACAGATATCCTTTTGACAGACGCGTTTCTGCTGTACTCCGCGCATCTTGTTTCAGGCAAGGTGAATCCGGAAACAATCGTTTCTGAATGGATAGCGGTAAAAAGAGAACGGGATTTAATGGAAGTTCTTGAAAAAGCTCTGGAAGATAAGAATATCAGGCGGAGTCTGGCGGAACTGCTGCCTGATTACAGAGAATACAGCAGACTGAGGGATACCGTGAAGAAATACGGGAAGATTTCTGATGCGGGGGGATGGCAGAAGATCCCTCCGGGGAAAACCATTAAACCCGGAGAAGCCGACCCGAGGATCCCGGCAATATACGAGCGGTTAAGCATGGAAAAAGTTTTCAAAGGCAAAAGGGAAGATGTAGATATATATGACAGCATTCTTCAGCGGGAAGTGGAAGATTTTCAGAGACGGTACGGGCTTGAAGTCACAGGCGAGATAGATACTCCCGCATTAAACGCTATGAATGTCAGCGTCGGGGAAAGGGTCAAACAGATCCGGGTCAACCTTGAAAGATGGCGGTGGCTGCCGCAGGACCTGGGCGACAGCCATGTTATTGTCAACATCGCCGGTTTTGAGCTGGAGGTTATTGATGATAAGAAAAAGATCATGGATATGCGCGTTATCGTCGGAAGGGATTACAGGCGTACGCCTGTCTTTAGCGACAGGATAACATATCTTGTGTTTAATCCGTACTGGCATGTGCCTCACAATATCGCTGTCCAGGATATTATACAGAAAGTTCTGAATGACAGGGAATATCTTTCAAAGCAGAACATGAAAGTTTTTCAGGGCAAGGGAAAAAACGCAATAGAAATAGACCCGGGTACCATTGAATGGGATAAGCTTAACGCGGATAATTTTCCGTACGGGTTGAGGCAGGAACCGGGGCCGTTGAACGCATTGGGAAAAGTGAAGTTCATGTTCCCGAACAAGTTTAATGTTTATCTTCACGATACGTCTTCCCCCGAGCTGTTTGTTAAAAATATACGCACATTCAGTTCAGGTTGTATCAGGATAGAGAAACCGCTGGAACTGGTAAAGTATCTTATGAACTGGAAGGGAAATGAAATGGATGAGATGTTAAGGGTTAGCGTTGACAAAAAAGTGAAGCTTCCCGTGCCTGTGCCGATACATATCCTTTACTGGACAGCATGGGCGGATGAGAATGGAGGTTTGAATTTCAGGGAAGATATATATAAGCGGGATGATAAATTGTACAAGTCGCTGGAAGAGGATTACAGGAAAAAGTGATGAAAAATAAGGCTTTGTCAGGAAAAAACATATCGGCCCTGATTGCCGTAACCGTTTTTATTGTCTTTTATCCCTCATATCGCGTAAATGCCCGGGAGCGCGGCATCAGGCCGGGATTCAGCGTGAGATTTAAAAATAATACATGCCCCTATAATGTTACTGGAGTGTTTGTCATGCCCGGCGAAATGCTGGATTTTGAAATTGAGAGCAACGATAAAACTGATTCAAAATACACAGTTAAGGCTTCTTCCGGAAATATGCATAAAATTTCCGGCGCAGCATGGAAATGGATATCTCCCAAAGCAAAGGGATTGTATAGAATAGAGATCACGCAAACCGGCACGGGGAAAAGTATTTTAATGAATGTTTTTGTGATGGTGCCCCGCAAAGAGAAAAAAGGGGAATATCTGAACGGATACCGGGTCGGATACTATGAGAAAATAGCGTTAAAAAGGCTGGCGATATACAAGATACCCGAAGGATTCATAGAGGTGACAAAGGAAAATGAAGATACCCTGCTTTCGCCGAATTTCAAACTTAAACAATTCGTCTGCAAGCAGAAGAGCGGGTATCCCAAATATGTGGTTTTAAAGGAAAAGCTCCTCTTAAAACTGGAGATGATCCTGGAAAAGCTTAATGAAAAAGGATTCGATGCGGAAACGCTTCATATAATGAGCGGCTACAGGACACCATATTACAATAAGGCCATAGGGAATGTTAAATACAGCAGGCATATGTACGGGGGGGCAGCGGATATTTTCATTGACGAAAATCCCAAAGACGGCCTGATGGATGATTTGAACAAGGACGGCAGGATAGATTATCACGATGCTGTAATTGTGTACGACATAATCGACTCAATGTACGGCCATGAATGGTACAAGATTTTTCACGGCGGTCTCGGGTGGTATAAGAAAACAAAACACCATGGCCCGTTCGTGCATGTTGATGTCCGCGGATTCCGGGCAAGATGGGGAGACTGATAAAACAGGGCCCATTCCCATTATACTTTGCAAAATTGACGGGAATATGTTATAAACAGCGGGTAAAATCTTATGGAAAAAACACTTTTTATCATTAAGCCGGATGCCGTGTGCGAAGCCCACACGGGCAAAATAATAGATATTGTCCTGAAAGAGGGCTTCATGATCCGGGCAGTGAAGATGACGCGCTTTAGCTGGGCCAAAGCCTCCAAATTTTACGCCGAGCACAAGGGAAAAGCTTTTTACGGGCCCCTAATAAAATTCATGACCTCAAATCCTGTCATAGCCATTGTCCTTGAGAGGGAAAACGCGGTCAAAAAACTCAGGGAAATAGTGGGAAAGACAAATCCCGCCGAGGCCGCGCGCGGAACAATCAGAAAGAAATACGCCCGCGACGGCAGGCATAACGCGGTGCACGCCAGCGACTCCCTTTCTTCGGCGAAGAGGGAAATCCCCTTTTTTTTCAAAGCTTCTGAAATAAAAGACTGGAAATACATAGATTACCCCGTGATTAAATGACAATGCCTGAGCATCAAGAATCGCAAGCGCACGCCGCGGCGCACCCGCCATCCGGCACGGCAGGCTTTCAGCGGGAGACGCAACGCCCCGCCATGGCGGATGCGACACTTCGGCCTCGCTTGAAGTCGGCGAATGCTTCGATAAATTTAATCCTCAACTGCGGCTCGTCGTCGCTGAAATACAAGGTCTTTGAATCCGGAACTGAGAACTGCCTGACAGGCGGCCTTGTAGAGAGAATCGGCGCGCCGGACGCCGTGATAACGCATAAGGCCTGCAACGGGAATCCTCTTGACAGAATTTCCGGAGAAGTGAAGAATCACAGCGCCGCTATAAGCATGGTGCTTGAAAGGATTCTGGGGGCGGGCGGTTTTAGCAAAAAACAGCTGAAAGCTGTCGGCCACAGGGTTGTCCACGGCGGAAAATATTCCGAGCCCGTCGTGGTGAATGACGAGGTCAAGCAGTATCTGAAAGAGGTGACATTTGAACTTGCCCCGCTGCACAATCCTTTTAACTTTGAAGGCATCGCCGCCGCTGAGAAAAATCTGCCCGGCGTGCCGAATGTGGCCGTTTTTGACACGGCCTTTCATCAGACGATACCTGATTTCGCCTACATGTACGCTCTGCCTTACAGATATTACACAAAACACCTCGTGAGGAAATACGGTTTTCACGGCACATCCCATCAACATGTCTCGCTGAGGGCCGCGGAGATGCTGAAAAAACCGCTTTCCAAAACAAAGCTCGTTACCTGCCATCTGGGCAACGGCGCGTCGCTGGCCGCTGTCAGAAACGGGAAGTGCGAAGACACTTCCATGGGTTACACGCCGCTGGAAGGCGTTATGATGGGCACGCGATGCGGCGACATAGACCCTGCGGCGGTGCTGCACGTGATGATGTGCGAAGAGCTCTCCATGCATGATATGGACACGATTTTAAACAGGCAGAGCGGCCTGGTGGGAGTCAGCGGCATCTCAAACGATCTGAGGGATATAATCAAAGCCGCCGACGACGGGAATGAAAGGGCGGCCCTCGCTTTCAAAATGTACTGCTACAGGATAAAAAAATACATAGGCGCTTACATAACGCTGCTCAACGGCGCGGACGCTATCGTTTTTACCGCCGGAGTGGGAGAGAATTCGCCCCCTGTGCGCGCGGAGGTCTTGAAAAATCTGGAAAATATTGGAATAATAACCGACCCTGTTTTGAACAGGGCAATGATTTCGGGCCGCGAAGGCGAAATAAGTTCGGCATCGTCCCCGGTAAAAGTCTTTGTCATAGCTACGGATGAGGAGCTGATGATAAGCAGGCTTGCGGATAAAATGACTTGACTTTTCAAGTCGGGAGGAAAATAAAATGGCAAATCCTAAAAGGAAGACTTCTAAGGCGAAACAGCGCAGGCGCAGGGCGAGCTGGATGAGCAGCGGCGATGTGACCGTCGCCAGATGTCCCCAGTGCAAAAAGCTGATAAAACCCCACACGGTGTGTCAGTACTGCGGCTTTTATAAGGGCAAAAAAGAGGTCACGACAAAAGAAGAGATCAGAGAAACTAAAAGAGTGAAAGAAAATGGCTAATATAATCCTTGACGCTATGGGCGGCGATAACGCCCCCGCCGCTCAGGTAGCCGGCGCTGTCGCTGCTCTTGATGAAGTGCAGGCGGATATATATTTATCCGGCCGCAGTGACGAAATTGAAAAACTTCTGGACGGTTTCACGCATCCGCGTCTTCATATTCTGCACGCTTCAGAAGTGATAGAGATGGGCGACAAGCCCGTTGTGGCCTGCAGGAAGCATCCCGATTCAAGCCTGATGGTGGGGATGAGATTCACAAAAGAGCGGGAAAATTCGGTTTTTATAAGCGCAGGAAATTCCGGCGCGGTTATGACCGCGGCCGTGATGGTGCTTGAAAGGATTCCCGGGATAATCAGGCCCGCAATAGCTGTCGTGACTCCCGGAATCAAGCATCCCTTTGTGCTGCTGGACGCCGGGGCCAACACAAACTGTTCGTGGCAGCAGCTCTGCCAGTTCGCGGTCATGGGCAGCATTTGCGCGGAATTGATCCTGAAAAAAAGCAATCCGAAAATAGGGCTTCTTTCAAACGGCAGTGAGCAAGGGAAGGGAACGGACGCTGTGGTGGCCGCCAACAAGTCGCTGGTTGAGACAGGGCTCAATTTCACGGGCAACATAGAGGGAAACGATATTTTTAACGGTGTCTGCGACTGCATAGTCTGCGACGGTTTTGTGGGCAACATAATATTGAAGGCCGTCGAGGGCCTGGGCACGGCGCTGAAACACAGCGTGAGTTCGGGTTCGCGTTTCAAGATTTTTGGCAAGATAGCCCAGAGAGTCATGAAAAAGATCTTTATGAAATTTGATTACACCGAATACGGGGCGACATATTTGCTTGGCCTTAAAGAGAGCGTTCTGGTCACGCACGGCGTGGCGAACGCGAAGGCCATAACAAACGCCATTATCGCCGCTGAAAACGAGATGAATGTGGGAATAAATAAAAAGATCGCCGTTGAAATCAATAAATACGCGGCGGTGCTGAATTTATAATGGTGAAAAATTACGCTGTTGTTTTTCCGGGACAGGGCGTGCAGGGGATAGGTATGTCCCGCGACTTATACGGCAAATACCCTCAGGCCGCTCACACTCTGGATTATGCCTGCCAGATCCTCGGAATGCCCCTGAAGACCATAATGTTTGACGGGCCCGAGAACGAGTTAAACAGGATCTCACTGACACAGCTTGCCGTGTTTGTCTCAAACATGATGGTTTACGACGCCATAAAAGACGCTGTGGGCGAAAAACCTCTGTTCGCCGCGGGTCACAGCCTCGGGGAATATTGCGCTCTCTGCGCCTCCGGCGCGCTCTCCTTTGAGGATTCTCTCAAACTCGTCGCTTCGCGCGGCAGGATAATGGAGGCAAACTGTCCCGAAGGCGCGATGGCGGCGGTGATAGGTATGAGGACTATGGATATTTCCGATCTCTGCAAAAGCATAACGGAAAGCGGCCGGCTCGTTGAGGCTGTCAATTTTAATTCCAGAAAGCAGACTGTGATATCAGGAACTGCCGAGGGGATAGAGGCCTTCAAGGCCCGGGCGGCGGGCAAAGGCAGGATAATACCTCTGAAAACCGCAGGGCCTTTTCATTCTTTCCTGATGAGGAAATCGCAGGAAGTTTTCGCGCCCGAGCTGGATAAAGTTTATTTTTCAGACCCCGCTTTTCCCGTTGTATCCAATGTGACAGCGAAAGGCAGTACAAAGTCTTCCGATATCGTCACCGCTCTAAAAACACAGATCGCCTCGCCGGTGCAGTGGGTGGCTTCGGTTGAATATATGGCCTCGCGCGGGGCGGAGATGTTCGTGGAATGCGCTGAAAAAAGTGTTCTCTCGTCAATGATAAAGAATATATCCCCTGAAACTCAGGCGATAAGCGCGATGACTTTAATCAATGAATAAGACAAAGATGGTGCAGGGGAAACTTCAATTAGATTGAGGGGGTAAAATGAAATTCGATAATAAAGTGGCTCTTGTGACGGGAAGCGCCCAGGGAATAGGTTTTTCCATCGCCGAGAAACTCGCCGCGGAAGGCGCGCTGGTTGTGATAGCGGATATAGCGGAAGAGGCATCGATCGCCGCCTGCGAAAAACTAAAAAACGCGGGTTTCAAGAGCGATCACATCGCGATGGACGTGTCCGATTTCAATCAGGTCGCGGAAAAAATGAAAATCCTTGTGGAGAAACACGCCAGAATTGATATCCTTGTCAACAACGCCGGCATAACGAGAGACGGCCTTCTTTTGAGGATGTCTGAAAAAGATTGGGATATGGTTCTTGACATAAACCTGAAAAGTGTATTTAATTGCACGAAAGCGCTTGCCCGCTCCATGATGAAAACAGGCGGAGTGATAGTGAATGTCGCCTCCATCATAGGGCAGATGGGTAACGCCGGCCAGGCGAATTATGCCGCTTCAAAGGGCGGTATAATAGCCCTGACGAAAACGATAGCGAAAGAGTTCGCTTCCAGAGGTGTGAGAGCCAACGCCGTCGCGCCCGGTTTCATAAGCACGGCTATGACGGACAAGCTCACGGAAGAGGTGAAGGGCAAAATGCTTGAAGCCATACCTCTGAGAAGGCTGGGAAGGCCCGAAGATGTGGCCAATCTGGTGAGTTTTTTGTGTTCGGATGAATCCGCTTACATAACCGGCCAGGTCGTCAGAATAGACGGCGGCATGGTGATGTGAAAGGAATAAGCGATTTGAAATTCAGGATAGTTTTAAGGAGGTTTTGATGTCAGAACAGAATGTTGAAGAGAAAGTAAAAGCGATTATCGCGGAAAGATTGAGAGCGGATATGGATAAAATTACGCCCGAGGCGAATTTTATCAATGACCTTGGCGCCGATTCGCTGGATCAGGTTGAGCTCGTGATGGCCCTTGAGGACGAATTCGGCCTTGAAATAGCCGATGATGAGGCTCAGAAGCTCGACACCGTCGGAAAAGCAATAGAATACGTTAAATCCAAAGTTTCCTAAGAAGGAATATTTTAATTCCGCTCCGGCGCGGCGTCCTCGTCCGCCGTCTAAGGCGTGGCGAAGATCTGTTGGCAGGTTTTTCTAAGAGGTTAAGGGCGTGAAAAAAACCGAGTTAGAAAAAATCAGCGGCATTGTGGGTTTTGAGCCGGATGACACCAAGCTCTTCTCAAAAGCTTTTACGCATAAAACATTAGCGTTTCAGAAGGGCCTGCTCGATATGTCCAATGAGAGGCTTGAGTTCCTGGGCGATTCTGTTCTCAATCTCTACATATCCATAAGGCTTTTTGAGATATTCCCCGACGCCGCCGAGGGGGCGCTGACAAGGATGCGTTCCTATCTTGTTAACACGAGGCGACTGGCGAAATTATCCAGGGAGCTGGGCCTGCATGAAATACTCAAAGTGGGGGAATCTTTTGAGGGCGACCCCGCTGAACAGACATCTATTCTCGCCGACACTTTTGAGGCGCTCCTAGGGGCGGTCTATATAAACAAAGGCTGGGAAGCGTCGGGCGCTTTCATAGAAAAATATTTTGACATAGAAAAAGCGTCCGCCAAACTTGATTCAAAAAGCAAACTGCAGCAGATAGTGCAGAAAGAATCGGGTATTCTCCCTCAATACACTGTTGTGAAAGAGGAAGGCCTTCCGCATAAAAAACATTTCGTTGTGGAAGTGGAGTTCAACGGCGCTGTGCGCGGCTCAGGGGAAGGATCCAACAAGAAAAACGCCCAGGAATGCGCGGCGAAAGACGCGCTCTCAAAGATGGGCGACACCGATGACCGGAAGTAGCGAGGATTGATACGAGAAATGGAAAAAGTTGAAAAAGCTCTTGAATTCCGCGATGTCGGAAAAATTTACAGACGGAATCATTTTTTTAAAACGGCTGAAACCGCGGCCCTGAAGGATTTCTCTCTTGATGTGAACAAAGGCGAGATATTCTGCCTTCTCGGGCTCAACGGGGCGGGGAAAACAACGGCGGTGAAACTTGCCCTGAACCTTATCTTCCCTGATTCGGGCGATATAAAAGTTCTCGGTGAAAAACCCTCGCCTGAAGTGGTGAGCCGCGTCGGCTATGTTTCGGAAAGCCCCTATCTTTTTCCCTATCTGACCGCCCGGGAACTTTTTAATCTCTTGGGCATTCTTTCCGGACTCAATGCCGCGCGGCGCGCGCAGGCCATGGACAGGATCTGCGATTTCCTGTCCATGGGCGATTTTATAGACAAGAAGATAGGCGAATGCTCAAAAGGCATGCAGCAGCGCGTGCTTCTGGCCCAGGCGCTCATCCACGATCCCGATCTGCTGATACTTGATGAACCTTATTCAGGGCTGGATCCCGTGGGTATAGCACAGATGAGACAATACATAGAGAAGCTGAACGCCGAAGGTAAAACAATACTCATGACCTCTCACCTGATAGCCGAGAGCGAGAAAATAGCCGCGCGCGCGGGAATTCTCAAAGCCGGTCGCATCGCGAAAGTCATTCCCGTGCGTCAGGGCCTTTTAGAAAAGGAATTTTTGGAGGCTGTTTTATGAAAGCTGTTTATAATGTGGCAAAATACACTCTGCTTGAGAACGCCAGGAGTAAATCATTTTCGCTGTCTGTTGTTTTTATAGCCCTCGTTTTTGTGTCGGCTTTTATTTTCGCGAAGCTTTCCGAGGTCGTGGAGATCCGGGCGATACAGGACATAGGTATGGGCGCGGTGCAGTTCTTCTCTTTTCTGACGGCTCTTTTTTTCGCCGTGAAGGTGGCTTTTGTGGAGGGCCAGAACAAAACCATATATCTTCCTCTGACCAGGCCTGTGAAAAGGAGCGAATACATATTCGGCCGGTATCTCGGCATAATCCTCTCGGCGGCGCTGGAGATAGCCGCAATGGGGATGCTCCTGACGATACTCCTGTATCTCAAACAGGCAAAATTTGACAGCTTTTATTTCCTGTCATACTTTTTTATTTTCCTCAAGATATCGATGATAACGGCTGTGACGGTTCTAATATCGCTCGCTTCGACCAGCCAGGCCTCGGCCTTCATCTTCTCATTTCTCGTGTGGATAACCGGCCATTCGCTGGGCGAGGTGGAATTCCTGCTGGATGAGATGAGCCCGGCTATGGTAACGATGGTGAGGATATTCAAGTGGATATTCCCGAACTATACGCTGCTGAACCTGGCGGATTACACGGCGGGGCGTTTTATGGCCGCAGCCGGTTATCTGCCGGCCGTTCTTTACGCCGTTTTTTATGTGTTTGCCGTCATGTGGCTGGCCGCGGCGGTGTTTGAGAAAAAAGAATTCTGATGAAACTGGCGCTTTCCGCTGTTTTTTTTATAGCAAGCGTTCTGATGCAGGCCCAGGCGGGGAAACATTTTACTTTCAGGAACACCCCTTTATTCTCAAAAGATTTTTCCGAAGTGGCAAGATACAGCGATTTCTGGCTCGTCCTTTTCGGCCACCGCCGCATTGCCGCGGACATCGTTTTCATACAAACCCTCCAGTATTACGGCAGCATACACGAGGATGAGATCTCCGCGGGGGCGAAAGCCGAGCGGGGCGGAGGCTTCGGAACGGGGCTTGTCAGATATGACAAACTTTTTTCTTATTCCCTCAGAGCCGTCCGGCTGGACCGGAATTTTGAATACGCCGTCACTTTCACGGCCGCGGCCCTGGCATGGGTGCAGAAGAGAGAGAATGAGGCCATAGTGCTTCTGACAGACGCCATAGATTACTGGGACGGCCAGAAAATGCCCGTGCCTGTGTTTTATCAATCAAGCCTTTATCTTTCGGCGATCGCGGTGACAAAAGAAAAAGGCATCTCCGAGGCCACGGAATATATGGAAAAGGCCATCATCTATCCCGACTGTCCCGATATGGTGAAAAACATCCTGGGCGAGATATACTTCAGGGCGGAAGATTACAAAAACGCCGCAAGGGTTCTGGAAATGAATCTTGATTCAAGAGACCCCGGCTACCGCCTTAAAGCCAGAGAAAAGCTGGAAAAAATACACGAGTTGCTCATATCCGGTCAGCAACGCTCCTGATAGAGGACGCTCTTCCGAAAGAAAATGAAGAAAATTGGGACGCCCGTCTGCCGCACGGGCAGGGTTCTGGTTTTCCCGCCTTCAGCACACAAACATTTCGCATTCAAAAATTTACCCATTACTCTTTCAAGTTTCAAGATTTGACCCCGTTATCGCAATTGAAAAAGTTAGTAAATAAGTTAATGAACGTCCCCATTAACCCACTTGATTAAAAGCTGTAAAAGCAGTACAATGCCAGTAGGCAGTGAAAAGGAGGCTGTGTTTTATGGTAACAGAAAAAACATATACGACTTTTGACATCAGTAAAATCTGCGGCGTTTATCCGACGACTGTTGCTAATTGGGTGGACAGGGGCGAATTAAAAGCGTCTGTTACGCCGGGCGGTCACCGACGGGTAAACGCTATTGAATTAAAAACGTTTCTTGTCAGTCACAGAATGGCTGTTCCGAAAGAACTAAGCGATTCAGACGAAGTTAAAATCCTTGTAGTCGATGACGATAAGGTGGTATTAGACTCAATTGTCAAGATTTTGGATTACACAAAAAAATATACAATATTTATCGCGAAGGACGGTTTCCAGGCAGGCACATCGGTTATAGAACACGACCCCGCGCTTATAATCATGGATATAATGCTTCCGGGGATAGACGGATTTAAAGTATGCGAAACCGTCAGAAAAAAGAATAAGAAAGTAAGGATCATCGCGGTTACCGGGTACAATACCGAGGACATTAAAGACAAAATCATAAAATGCGGAGCTGACGCGTTCCTGAGTAAACCTTTTGAGATGAAAGAACTGATGGCTAAAATTGATGAATTGCTGGGGAAGAATCGGGAAAAGGAAGAAAACAGGAGGCCGTGATGAAAAAAGTTTCAGTTAAACGAAAAAAGGCGATTTTGAATATGGAATTGTCAACATTTAAGATCCCGCCGGCCGGCGATATACTGGTGCTCGGGAAAAGCTGCGCCATAGGGCCGACAGCGGCGCTCAAGATGCTTAACACGGTGGCGCACCGTAAATTTGAGCTTATACGGCTTTCGAATAAAACTATAGAAGCGCTGTTAATAAAAAAGCAGCTCTTTCTCAGGGCGGACCGGCAAGCCCTGATTGATACAATAGTAGAAGAAACTGCCGCTATAATGAGCAATGAATGCATGCTAAGTATTAAATGTGATATTGGAATTAGGATGTCCAGGGAAATTCAGGGCTGAGATATACGTAAAATGAGACACGTTAAAGAACTATCAGAAAGGAATATCGCGGTGGTTTCCGGCTCTCACAGCATCGGTGACGCGGTCAGGATGGTTGACGGCAAAGAAATTGATTATCTTGTAGTAAAGTTCAGGGGAGAAATAAAAGGAATAATACCGCTGCGGCATATTATAGGATATCCTTCTTCAAGATTACTGGCGGACTGTCCTGTAACGGCTGTTGAAAAAATACCTGATTCAGTTTCGGCACAAGAAGCTCTTAAATTGATGGACAATAAAAAGGCGGAAATTTCCCTGCTTATGGGTAAGAATAATGAACCCTTGTCAGTTATAAAACGGGAGAAGATTATCGCGTACCTTTCAACGGGCAATGAACTGAAGAAACTGTATGATGAAAAAAAAGAATACGAATTCATCGTTAATAATTCAAAAGAATTAATGACGATAATTGACCGTAATTATACATACACGGCGGCCAATGACGCGTATTGCCGCGCGCACGGCAGAAAGAGGGAAGAAATCGTGGGTAAAACCATCGCGGAGATATGGGGCAGGGAGACTTTTGAAAGAAAAATAAAAAATTATATTGACCGGGCTTTAAACGGCGAGGAAGTTCATTACAGCGAAGCTTTCGAATTCTCAGCATCGCCAACCCGCTACTTTGATGTGTCCTACTACCCGTATAAACGGAGAAATTCTGAAATCAGTTATCTCGTCACTGTTACCCGTGATATTACCGAACAGGATAAAATGCAGAAAAAAATGTTACAGCAGTCAAGGCTGGCGGGGGTGGGCCGTCTTGCCGCCGGCGTTGCTCATGAATTAAATAATCCGCTGACCACAATAGTTTCGCTGAATGACCTTATTTCACTGACTGCCGAAGACAGGTTAAATGATGATGATAAGAAAAATCTCGCCATAATAAAAAAGGAATCGCTCAGAATGAAGAAAATAATATTGAGCCTGCTGTCATTGAGCCGTGAAAAAAAGATGCCGAATAAAAACTTTTACAATATTGAAGAAATCATTGATGAAGCGATCGGCCTTGCCAATATTAAAGCAGAGGGGATCTTTATGAAAAGGGAGAAAGGCCAATTGTCCAATATCAATATAGACCGCGAAGAGGTTTTGGGAGCGCTCTTAAACATTATTATAAACGGTATTTATGCCATGAAAGACATTAAAAAAAGAACATTTAAAATAACTACGATATTTGATAAAAAGCGGAATGAGATAGCTATAGACATAGAAGACAATGGCGAGGGGATAGACGAGACGGTCATAAAAAAAATATTTGATCCATTCTTTACGACAAAACCGGTGAATGTCGGAACTGGCCTGGGCCTTTCAGAAGTATATGGCGTTATGCAGAAACACGGAGGAAGTGTGGAAGTCAAGAGTGCCAAAGGGAAAGGAACCAGTATTGTACTCAGGTTTCCTTGTAAAGAAAAACTAAGAGGACTCAATCAATCTCCCTGCATATATAGAATGCTGGTGATTGACGACGACATACAATTACTGAGCTTCGTACGGAAAGCGCTGGAAATGACAGGGAGATACGAAGTATTTACCGCCGGCGATGGTTTTTCCGGCGCAAAGATTTTACACTCAAACAATTTTGATGTTATTGTCCTGGATATAAGGCTCCCCGGCCACGACGGTTACAATCTGTGCGCAGAAATCAAAAGCTATGATGCCGCGATAAAAATCCTCGCCATTACAGGTGATGGCCGTGAGGGTGTCAGAGAGAAGATACTTGCCGCCGGTGCTGATGGATTTTTGCAAAAGCCGTTTAAGGGAGAAGAACTGGAAAAAGAAATCAACAGTGTATTAAATAACATAAGTGTAAATGGAGGATTAAAATAATGGAATTAATTTGTAAATGGTTTCAAAATAATTTGGATATCGTCTTTTTTGTTTACGGATTTGCCTTCGTTACCATGGGTATAATCATCTGGGCGCAGCAGAAAAAGGAGAGCTCTTTCCGAATCGCGAATATTTTATGGCTGTTGGCGGGATTCGGCGCGATTCACGGAGTAAATGAATGGCTGGATATGTGGTCAATAATCAGGGGGGGAAATCAAATACTGGATTTGATCCGCTGGTTCTGTCTTTTTGTTTCTTATTTATTTCTATTTGAATTCGGGCGCCGGCTTTTTAGAATTACCGAAGATGCGTGCCCGGCCTGGCGGAAGAAGATTGCTGAAGCGCTGGCATGGTGGCTGTCTCCGCTGATAGCGATCTGCATTCTTATTTTAGGGTTTGCATCTTCCGACTTCTGGAAAATCGGAAGTAACTGGACAAGGTATCTCTTAGGTTTTCCGGGCGGCGTACTTAGCGGGCTCGGGTTTCTTTCATATTATCGGTGCTCCCGGCGGCAATTAGAACAGCTAAAACTAAAAAAGTATTTTTTGCTCGCGGGTTTATCCTTCCTTATTTATGGTTTCCTGGGCGGACTGGTTGTTTCAAAAGCTGATTTCTTCCCATTTAACTGGCTCAACAGCGATTCATTTTTTTTAGCTGTAAAAATACCGGTTCAAGTTTTCAGAGCTATCTGCGCGGTATGCATTCTTTGGGGAGTGAGCGGAATGCTTGAAATTTTCAGAGACGAGAATTTGAGAAATATCCGTAATGCCCTGGCAGAAAGAGAAAAAATCACCGAAGGCATTGACGAAGGCCTTCTCCTGCTCGATAGAAACTTTAAAATTATCTGGGCGAACAAAAAGGAGAGAGATTCTTACGGGGAGATCGCCGGAGACTATTGTTATCATGCCACGCATAATAGAAATGATATTTGCTCTCCGCCTCATGATATCTGTCCGGTAACCGAGGTTATGCGAACAGGTAAGCCGGTAACTGTTCTACATACACATTTTGATAACAAAGGTAATGCGGCGTGGATTGAAGTAAGCGCCTATCCCATAAGGAATAAAGCCGGGGAGATAGTTGAATTTGTCCATGTATCGCGGGATGTAACGGAAAAGGTGAAACTTGAGGAGACTATTAAAAGTATTGGCGACCCGCTGATTATAATAAATCCGAAAGGCAGCATAATCGTCGCGAATCCGCCTATTCTCAGATTGACCGGATATAGGGAAGAGGAACTTATAGGGAAGCCGGCCGATATATTGTTTACTGACGACACTCGGATGGAGAGTGTCATTAAAAGACTTAAAGGAAACGATGTTGTCCAAAATATTGAAATAGAAATTCTTGGTCAGGGAGGAGACAAGATCATTGTTTCATTAAGCGCTTCGTTGGTAAAACATAAAGGGGAACTCCTTGATATTGTTTGTATTTTAAGAGATATCAGAGAGATAAATCAACTTCAGGCGGAGCTTATTCAAGCGGCCAAACTATCAAGTATAGGGCGGCTCGCCGCAGGCGTCGCGCACGAGCTCAATAACCCCCTTACAACTATTATCGCCAGAGTTGATCTGCTCGCATATATATCCGCGAAGACATTGAGCGATGAAGATAAAAAAACTTTAGCTATCGTAAAATCAGAGGCGTTACGGATGAAGGATATAATAGGCGGCATTCAAACATTCAGCAAAAAAAGTGGCGGAGTTACAAAAGACAAGATAGACCTGAACTCTATTATACGGAAAGTAGAGAGCTTTATGAATTCAGATATTACCAGCTCAAAGATAAAGATTGTTAACGAACTATCGGATATACCGGAAATAACAGCAAACGCGGATACGATCATGCGGATTTTCATAAATCTTTTTTCAAACAGCATAGACGCGCTGAACGGCCAGGCGCGTATAAACAAAGAATGGAAAATGATAAATGCGTCAACGGAATACTGCGGTGAAAAGGATATAGTGAAAATTAAAATAAAGGATAACGGCCCCGGCATGAATGAGAAAACGCGAAAATCTATTTTTGAGCCGTTTTTTACGACGAAGGATAAAGGAACCGGTTTGGGACTCTCAATTGTTTACGGCATAGTAAAAGACCACGGCGGAGATATATACGTTGACAGCAAAGAAGGCGAATATACGGAGTTTGTTGTGGCTTTGCCGGTGGCCGGAGCTGGAAGAAAACCAATGGCAGCGAACGATTACATCATATAGCGGAAGAAAGAGATTGGAGGACAGGAGTAAGGATAAAGGAAAAAACAACGAAACGGAGATAAATATATGAACAGAAAAATACTGGTTGTGGATGATGAAGAAACGATAAGATCCGTCTGCGCTATGATATTGCAAACCGCGCAATATGAAGTGGATACGGCGTCCGGAATAAGTGAAGCGATGGGGAAATTAAGTTCCGCCGACTACGGGCTTGTTCTCACGGATCTTAGGATGGGTGAGGATAGGGGTGAAGATCTGATCAAGATGGTGAAAGAGAGATCGCCAGAAACGGGCGTTATTGTTATGACAGGTTATATTGACATCAATAACGCTGTCGCGTGTATGAGAAACGGCGCCGCTGATTATCTGCCCAAACCTTTTGAGATGGATGAACTTATCAGGGTTGTAGAAAGATTTTTCAAGACGAGACATCTGGAGAATAAAGTGAGCAGCCTCACTGATATTGTCGGGCTTTACCGGATCACTCTCGCGATCGGCCGGATTAAACCTCTGGATGAGGTTTTAGACCTTATTCTGAAGACAGCCGAAGAGCAGCTCTCCGCTGACGGGGGTTCTATAACTCTGTGGAACGAGGATGAAAAAGCGCTTATTGTGACGACGGCGAGCGGCGCTGACAGGGAAAAAGCTCTCGGTAAAAAAATCCGCCTCGGAGAGAGGGTTTGCGGTTATGCCGCCGCCAAGCTTGAACCGGTCATTGTTAACGATGAACTGAATAAAGACGCCCGTTTCAGGGGTGAAAAAACTTACGACGGGGTGAAGTCGGGGATAAGCGCTCCGATGATCCTTCAGGATAAGCTGATAGGCACTTTGAATCTGAAAAGAATGAAGACGGATAATAAATTTACTCAGACCGACCTTGAAAGAGCTTTTGTTCTCGCTCAGATCGCGGCCCTGGCGATTTCCAACTCAAAAATCTATGAAAAAATGAAGGAGGTGTCGGAACTCAAAACGAAATTTTTGTCAAATGTGTCGCATGAGCTCAGAACGCCTCTTACGGCGATAAAAGGCGCCGCGGATTTATATGAAAAATTAGAGAAAGATGAAAGCGGCAGAAAAAAAATAATGGCAATCGTCAAAAACAATACCGTCAGAATGCTTGTTCTGGTGAAAGACCTTCTGTCCGTGGCGGAAATAGAAAGAGACATTATCAAGTTGACAAAAACCGAAACGGATATATTCCTGTGTCTGGCCAACTCCATAGCCGCCGTTAGCAACAGGGCAGAAGAAAAAAATATACGCATTAAATACAAAAAGGACAAACCTCTTTTCATACTTTGCGACGGCGTCAGAATGGAGCAGGTATTTATCAATATACTGGACAATGCCTTAAAATTTTCTCCGGAGGGTAGCGAAGTTTCCGTCCGCGTTTCAGTTTCCGGTGAAAAAGCGGAAATAGTTTTTTCCGACGCCGGCCCCGGAATAGCCGATGAAGAGCGGTTAAAGGTGTTTGACAGATTTTACCAGACGGGAAATTCCCTTTTTCACAAAGCAAAAGGTTTCGGCCTGGGGCTCTCAATAGTTAAACAGCTTGTGGATAAGCATGGGGGGACAGCGGCGACACGCGCGCGGAGAGGCAGGAAAAAAGGCGCGGAATTCATCGTAACTTTGCCGCTGTTGCCGGAAACCGCGAAAAAGAAAAGGAGAAAAACTTGAAACCGCGCCATAAGCAAACGCGTCACTTGCTATTCGGAGCGGGCCATATGAGTGAGGGGTTTTGCCTCGTTCCCGAAACGACAATGCATAAGGCCAAGCATAATTGCAGGCGAAGCCTGAATAGGCAGCGAACTTCATGCGTGAGCGGCCGTCGACGGATAGCAAGCGACGCGTATGTTCTTGCTTATTTGATATTTTTTGCTTTTTTTCCCGCTATGGCCTCGGCCTCCAAAACCGTTCAGGAAAAGGACGCGGCAGCTTTCTCGCAGGGGGAATTCGGCGGAACTCTCGCTTACGGTGACAGGATATACTGCGAAAACCGCTGGAGCGCTCTCAACGGCAATATAGGGCCCCGGAGCAACAGCCGGGCGGCTTACGCGGACAAAGTGATCCTTTTCGGCGGAAGATCTTCCACCTCCTCTATGATACTGCACAACACGACATACGCTTTTAATCCGGCCTCAGGTTCATGGGATGAAATAAGCGTTTCCACTGCTCCCTCCAAACGCATAAGTTTCGCCATGGCAGATGACGGAACTGGCGATATAGTGCTGTTCGGGGGCTATGACGGCGTGAATGTTTTTGACGACACATGGATATTTTCGGGAAACGACTGGTCACAGGTGGAGTGCTCCACTCATCCTTCCATGCGCATGGGAACGGCATCAGCAAAACTTTCGGCAGATAAGATTATTCTTTTCGGAGGAAAGAAAGGCGCCGTGTCTTATTCTGACACATGGATCTTTAATATTACGGCCTCGTCATGGACGCTTCTCAATCCGCCTGTTTCGCCGTCGGCGCGGGCAAATCACGCCATGGCCCCCGCGGGAGAAGGGAAAGTGCTGCTATACGGCGGTGAAAGCGGGAGCTATCTAAAGGACTGCTGGATTTATGATGGCAGCTCCGCTTCCTGGACGGAAATAGATGTTTCCGCCTCAAATCCGGGGCAAAGAAGCGGTGCGGCTATGGTTTACGACTCGGGTATTGAAAGAATTATACTGTTCGGCGGCGAGGTGGAAACGCTGGGCGAATACAGCTACAACAAAGCCCTGTGGATGTTTAATCCCGTATCCGCCGCCTGGACGCAGCTTAGCGCCCTGAACGCCGATTCCGGCAAACCCGAAGGCCGACGGCATCACATATTCTGCCACAGCCCCGGATACGGCAATATTCTTTTCGGCGGCGGCACGGCGGAAACAACTTTCACTAACAATAAAATATTTTCCGATCTTAAAAAATATGTGATAAATTCGTCCGGCACTTACACGACAAAAATTTATGACACCGGCGTTTCGGTCAATCCCGTTGAATACAAAAGCTTCTGGCGTTATTTCGCCGGAACGGGCGATATAAAATATCAGATCGCCACATCATCCGATCCCGCCGGCCTTAGCTACACCGGGCCAACCGGCGAAAATTCTTATTACAACGCCAGCCCGCTGACGCCGGAAGCAACCCGCGACGGCGGAAGATATTTCAGCGTGAGGTTTTTTCTTTCATGCGTTCCCGGAAATGTTTCCTCTTTTTACTTATCCGAACTGAATATGAAATACAATCACCTGCCGGAGGATCCCGTTTTATACGGAAAGATAATGCAAAACGGAGATTCCATCTTTCAGTCATCACAAAACAGGGCATGGTTTTACTGGTACAACGCCATCGACCCCGACGACGATGAGCATTCGCACTCTTATGAGATGCGGCTGTCCACATCGCCTGATTTTGCGGTATATATCTCATCATCGGGCATTCCCTGTCAGGAAGGCATAACTTATTCCTACTACCATCCCGATGATTTTTATCCTGAGGGGAGATATTACTGGAAAGTGCGCGCCTCGGACGATTACGGCTCCAGCGGATTCTCGGATGCGTGGAGCTTTTATGTTGACACAACGGCTCCTTCGGCTGTCACCGACCTGACGGCGGAGAAAATCCTTGACAGCCCGGGCTCGGTATCTCTGTCGTGGACCGCAACCGGCGACGACGGTACAACGGGGGATATTACAGGCGGGCAAATACGCGTACAATGGAAAAAATGGCTACCTCTCACCGTCTGGTACACGGCGGGATATACTGAAAAAATAATATCCGCGTCTGTGTCCCCGGGCGAACGGCGCTCTGTCATAATAGACGGCCTTGGCGACGGCGCGTCATATTATTTTGTCATCGCCTTAAAGGACGAGGTTATAGATCCCAACAGAAACCTCGGCTCAATTTCCAACAACGCTTTTTCATGGACGCAGTCGCCTCCGGAAATATCATCCGTCACTTCTCCAGCGCAGTATGATATCCTCTCGGGGACAGCCGGAGTATCGTATTCCCTTTCCGACGCCGACAAGCCGGAAGATGAAATGAGCGTTTCTGTTTATTTGAGCACGGATTCCATGATCTCATGGCACACGATCGCTGATGCTATCGCCGGCGGCACGACATTTTTCTTCTTTGATACGCTGGCCTTTCCGAATTCGGATTTCTGCAATATAAGAGTGACAGCGTCCGACAGAGCGGGGCTGAGCGGCGAGAAAATATCGGATGTGTTCCTTATACGGAATCCCAATTATCCGCCTTCCGTTGAATTCACCGCGCCCGGGGAAAACGACAATCTGACAGGCGAGGTGTGGGTGAGCTGGGACATAAGCGACGGCAATCCGACAGACACGCATTTAAGCAGCTTGAGCATATCAACGAATTCGCTCAACTGGATTTCCATCGCCGAAAACATTTCCGATACCTATGTGTCATTCAACAGCCGTCTTTTTAAAGACGGGGCATATTATCTCAAAATAGCGGTGGAAGATTCGCCCGCGGACCCGCTGACGGGGGAGGCGATAATACAGGTATCAATACTGAACGGCAACACGAAGCCGGAAGCTTTTTCCCTTATATCTCCCGCCGACGGCGCTGTCCTTAACAGCGAGGAAATTTCCTTTACATGGAACGAAGCCGCCGACAGCGACGGGGACGCCGTCCGTTATGTTCTGTACTACTCCACTCATCCCGATTTCGCGCAATCCGAAAGCGCCGAAACATCCCTCACCGGCCACAGCGCTACGCTGGCAAACCTGAACGATTATTACTGGAAAGTCAAAGCTGTTGATTTCAGGGGGCTGGAAAGAGAGAGTTCGGAAATCTTCAATTTTACTGTCCTGCGCGGCAGTATGACAGCCGTCAGAACATCTCCGTTAAACGGCGCCTACATCGTGAACATGACTTCCGTGACTTTTTATTTCAACAACCCGGTTTCCGCCGAATCTGCGGCGGAAATTTCCGTGCGGGAATCGTCGCAGGCCGTGGCGGTCACCTCCGAGATCACCGGCGCAAAAAATAATGTCCTCGTGCTGAGGCGTAATTTCTCATATCCCAAAGACATAAGCGTTTCAATAGCGGGGGTGAAGGACACGGACGGAAACACCGTTTACGGTGAAACAGAATTCGCGTGGAAAAATTTTATGCCGGCGAACAGCTTCGCCGTCGTTGATTTCCCCGGAGATAACCTGACCGTCACCGTGGATTCGGCCTGTTTCGCGGAAGCCTCTTTTGTGGACATAGCGAGAGACTATGCCACGGGCGCGGCCGCGCGGGAGAACATGGAAATGTCGCGCGCGGCGAAATTTACCGCTGATTACGGCTGGCGCGTAGAGGCCGTCGGCCTCGCAGGCAACAGCTTGATCCCGTCAAAAGCGCTGAGACTGACAGCCGGCTACACCGCGGCCGGGGATTTCAGCCGTATAAGGGCCGATAATATTTTCGCTCTGGAGTATGTGTCGGGGCAATGGACAAAAATGATTTCGGCGCTGGGCGCTCCGCCTCTGCGGATGCAACATTTCAGCATGCCATCCGCCACGGCAGACTTGCAGCGGCGCACTCCGCCACAGGCGGATGAAACATTTCAGCCCGCCGCGGCGGGGCCGGGCGGCGACATCAGCTTTTTCGCCTCATCCGTTGGCCCTTATGCCCTGGCGGCCGTGAAGGAAGCGGCATCCCTTGCGCCGCCGCTCATCAACAAGCCCAATCCCTTCAGCGCAACGACCGAGATATGGGCGAACAACCCGTCCAATACACCGGTGACAGTGGTGATATTCGCCCTGACGGGAGAAAAAGTTTACGAGAGGGTTTACACCGCCGCGGAAGCGTCCCCCGTTGTATGGGACGGACGGGATCTCGCGGGATTCAAACTCCCCGACGGGATGTATCATTTATCGGTGACAGCTTCGGGTAAGGAACACGGTAAGCTTTTGGGAATAATAAAATAAGGAGAACAAAATGAAAAAAGTGCTGATCGTTGAGGATGAAAAAGATATCGCCGAGATCATTAAGATGTCTCTTGAGATGGAAGGGTTTAACGCCGAAATAGCCCTGGACGGCCTTGCAGGGTTGGAAAAAATAGAATCTTTCAAGCCGGATATAATCATTCTTGACATCATTATGGAAGGAATGGACGGCATGCAATTCAGGAAAAGCATGACAAAAGATATTCCTGTTATTGTCGCCAGCGCCTGCGATAAAAACACGCGGTCAAAGGTGGAGTCGGAAATTAAAGTGAATTCCTGGCTGGAAAAACCCTTTGAAATAGACGAACTCGTCAACGAGGTAAAATTGCTGACAGGAGGTAAATGAACAGAAAACAGGATGCATTCGCTATCGCGGCGCTGTTATTATTTGCCGCCGGAGCGCGCGCCGTCAGCACGGGAGAGACGCTTTATTCCGTTCACGGAGCGCGCGACGAGGGCATCGCCGGATCCGGCGTGAGCTTTCTTTATCCGCAGATGGATTCCTTTTTTAATTCGGAGAATATTTCCGCCACAAGCTCCGAGCTGGATTGGGGCACCTCCGCCCGGCGCGTAGATTACGCCAGGCCCGGGAAAATAGCCGCGGGCATATCTATCATACAGTTTCAGAGCGCCTCTTCCGATGTCCTTGACGAACTCAACAACAGCGGCGGTTCTTTCAGGCAGTCCGAAACGCTCCTGCGGCTTTCAGGCGCGACCTCTTCCGAACATTTGTCGGCGGCCTTATCTTTTGATTACATGAAACAGGCGATCTTCGGTTACAGCGGGGCCGCCTACGGCCTCGGCGCGGCTGCCGGCTGGATGCCTTTCGGCAGGGAAGTGCTGAGAAAAGAAAGGGTTTATCTGCCGCTTAACATAGGTTTTGCCGCCCAGAACATATTCGCTTCAGAACTCAATACCGGCCTTGAGAGCGAAGCTCTCCCTCTGAACACCCATTTGTTCGTAAATTCCAACTTATTCGCCGGAGGCCTCTGCCTGTACTACAAAAAAAGCCTTATGGACACAGCTCTCAGGAACGAAGCGAGAACAGCCATGGGTATGGAACTGCGCATGTCTGATGAAGTCGTCATAAGGGCTGGCAAAGACGATTTCGCCGTATCTTACGGCGCGGGCATCACTTTTGGCAGATTTTTTCTGGACATAGCCGCCATAAACGGAGAAAGCGGCTCGCGCATGGCCCTGAGCGCCGGATTCAAATTTTCTTACATATCCTCGGTTTCGGAACAGATCATAAGCGAAAAAGAAGCGGAAATAAAAAAACTGGCGAAGGAACTTGCCGTTCTCAAAGATTCTTCCGGCTCCATGACCGACGAAGAAAGGGACTGGCTTCTGAAAATGCTCGCGCAGATGCAGAAGGATATAGCCATGAGAGATTTCGCCAAGGCCGCCGCGACAATCAACACCATCCTCGCGCGATATGGCAATCTGCTGAAAGAAGGATCGGCGAAACTCACAAAAAGCGAAGCGCGGAAACTCGCCGGAAAAGCCAGGTCATATATGGAACAGGGAAATTACAGCGAGGCCAAAAAGCTGATTTTGGAGGCGCTGAATGTACTCAGGGGGGATGTTTCGGTCGAAGAAATCAGTTATCTCATTGACGCTCACGCCGCCGTAGCCGAGGGCAAGTACGCCCTCGCCAGGGCCGTTCTGGCGGAGGGAATTATTATTAACCCCGGAAGTAAAGAGATGATACAGCTGATGAAAAGGATAGACAAATTTATGTACATAGTGCAGGAAGGGGAGAAATAAAATGAGAGTATACTTTGCGGCAATATGCGTGTTTTGTTTGATCTCTTTATCCCATGCCGCTGCCGCGGATGATGACGCGTACAAAAAAGGCGTTGCCGCCTATATAGCCGGAAATTCGGATGAGGCGATGCTGCAGCTTTATAAGGCCCACACGGCAAATCCCGACGACAACAAAACCAAATTGCTTCTCGCCGAAGTTTATATAGACCAGGCGTCAAAGGCCATGGCCTCGGGAGATTATGTCGCCGCGTCAAAATATGTGCATGAGGCGGACAAGCTCAAGGTCATGGATGACAAAGTCATCAGGCTCAGGGAGAGCCTGAAAACGCTCTCGGAGAAAACTCCGGAAAAAACGCCGGAAAAAACTCCGGAGCCGAAAAAACCGACGGCGACGGTAAAAAAACCCGTTAAAAAAACAGCGGTTACGCCCCAACCCCGTGTCAGCGCGGCAAAAGCGCCGGAAAGAGCCGCCAGCGAACCCATAATCATAAGGGAACGGATCATAGAGCGTTTTTCTCCGTCGGCGGACTGGAAGAAAACGACTTTCATCGGAATTATTTTTCTTGCGTTTATCACTGCTATAGCGCTTATTTTTTTCAAGCTCTATTTGAACGAACGCGCCAAAGAGTCTGTTTTTCTTGAAGAAAAACTGGCTTCGGAAAAAAGGATACAGAGAGAACTGGACGCCCTCAAAGAATCGGCCGCGCAGGTCAAGGCGGAACTCGCCGAGGAAAAAATGAAAGCGGCTCTGGCAGTCTCTCATAACCGAAAAAATTCGGAAAAAAACAAGAAAGATGAAAAAATAGATATCGTTTTAAAAAAAATGGAGGATTCCCTTGACTCCGTAAGGTCACAGCGGGATCGGGCGCGGGAGGCGGAGAAACCGGCTTTTACGACGAAAACAAGCACTATCCAGTTAACAGATTTTCTGCCTGAATATACAGATATTCCTCTTGACGCGTCTTCCTTATCGGAAATGCTGGGAAGAGCCTCCGGCAACTCGGCGAGGCTGAACCTTTTGTGGGCGCTCGGCAATAAAACCGAATTGAAGGCCGTGGATACGCTGAAAGAACATCTGGATAAGGCAAAGGGCGAAGAATACAGAGAAATACTGAAGTCATTGAAGAAAATAGCGCTTCGTCCTGATACGGCGCAAACGGTTAAAACGGCGGTTGAGAACATTTTTTCCGCCCAAAGACGCAAAGGCATAATAATTTAACCTGACAAACACCGCTATGCCGCAGCAAAGGAAAGCCGCGCTAAACACAAAGATACGGGTGAAACCCGGAAAATGTCTTTTAAAAAATCAATAAATGAGCCGGCGGGCCGTTTGCGGCGTTTTTTTTAACAGGGCCATACTCAGCCATAGGCCAAAGGCTTAAATCAAAAGAAATGGGGAAAGCGGCGAGCGCTGTTTTTTAGAAAATAATTATAATTGTTAGTTTTGCCCGAAAAATTAGTTATCTTGGGTGTGAAAAGTTCGCGCACATTATTAGATATGCAGTCAAAGTATTTTTATTACAGCGCATTTGCAGATAAAATTGACATTTTGTATTAAACCGTCTCGCCCCCTTGGATCGCTCTAAAAGTTTACATAATAAATATTATCGTAAGTTAAATTTGGGAGAAAGGGGGCGTATTTAGGATCAAGAACAAGGCCCGGCAATGGTTTTATATGGCCTGGTGCGCCTTTTGAAAAAGACGCTTCCCTTTCAGAGTTTCAGGTTTTCAGCCGGAATTGAAAACGGCGAATCAATCAGGGCCTGATTTGAATTATCCAGGCGTTCTATAAAAGCCGAAATAAATGTCCTGTAAAGCTTCAGGGCTATGTCCTGGTGCTCAAGAAGGATCTGCTCGAGGTGATCCCTGTCAATTTGAAACAACACGGAGTCCGCAAGGGCCTGCGCCGCGGCGGATCTTCTCATTTTTCTCAACAGCGCCATTTCTCCGAAAAATTCCCCGGGATGCATTGTAGCGAGGTATTTTTCACCGGAAGATGCCTGAATGCCCGAATTGCGGCTTATTTTTATTTTACCCGAGAGCACTATATAGAAATTTCTGCCCTCAATATTCTCCGAAAAGACCATTTGCCCTTCCCGGACGAAGATTTTTTTGCCAGCCCTGATGACTAGCCTGAGGTCGTCATCGCTGAATTCTTCAAATATGCGTGTTTTTTTTAAAAAATCTATTACTCTCGCGTATGAGTTGATACGGTTATAGTCCGCGGATGATATCTTAGAGAAGCGCAAAGCCGTGTGGCAATGATCTCCCGCAAGGGTTGACCTCAGTTTAACGGCTTTAAGAGAATACTTTTCCCCCTCTTCAATACTGAAACAGCAAAAGAAGAAATCCCTGTCAGGAAGCCCTGTTTTCGTGTTTACGGAAAGGCCGCCCGCCGATATGTTTCTGATGCGCGCGTCAAATTTTTTCGTGCGGGTCTCGTCCTCGTAAAGCTCAAAGGGAACACTCGCCCTCAAACGCGGCGCTTCCCTTTTCTCGCTCGTTACTTTCGCGGTTTTTCCCAGTTTTATGACCCCGAATTCCGCCTGTTTCCGGGGAAGAATGTTCTGCCCCAGGGCCTGTTTTATCTTTTCCGCGAGATTACCCGCGAAATCTTTGTCCCGGGCATAATATAGAGCCGGGCGGGAGAATATGAATACGGGAATCTTCCTGTCTTTCCGGACAAGCAGTTTTTTAAAGGATTCATCCTTTGCCATGTTCTCCGAATCACCGGAAAGCATAATGATATTGACAATGTTTTTAACGGTGAAGCCCGCGAATTTATCAAGATTGTCAAAACTGAAATAACTGAACTCATAAACCGCCAGGCTTTGGATTATGGTATCATAAAGTTCCTTATCTTTGCCGATGAAGACTATGGTATAAACATTCACGGTTTATTTTTTTCGCCTATCAGTGAGAGCATTTTTTTGTGCAGAAGGCCGTTGCTGGCGAGAATGCTGCGGTTTTTGCGTATATATGTCTCGTCGCATTTGATTTTCGCGTTTTTATAATCGGTCACCCTGCCCCCCGCTTCTTCTATAAGGAGTACGCCAGCGGCAATATCCCACGGATAGAGATTCTGTTCCCAGAAGCCGTCAAAACGCCCGCAGGCCGTGTAGGCCATATCAAGAGCCGCCGAGCCCGGCCTTCTGATACCCTGGGACACGACGAGAAATTTCCTGAAAATCCGCAGGACTTTGTCAGGTTTTTGCCACACATCATAAGGAAAGCCCGTTGACAGCAGCGCTCTGGCTGTTTTTTTAACAGCCGAAACCCTTATCTTTTTGCCGTTGAGGAAGGCTCCCTTCCCCTTTAGCGCCCAGAAGATCTCCCCTGTCGGCGGATTGAGCGTTATTCCCATCACAGGGTCGCCGTTTTTGACAAGAGCTATATTGACGGCCCATGTCGGGTCGCCGTGAGCGTAATTTACCGTGCCGTCTATGGGATCTATCACCCACATGGTCCCGCTGAGTTTTTTGACCGTGTTTTCCTCGCAGAGAAAACCGAAATCGCCCAGTTTGGACAATTCATCTATGAGTATTCTCTCGCTTTTCTTATCGGCGTCCGTGACCGGATTGATAGCGCCCTTGTATTCGACGCTGATGTTTTTCTGCATGGAAAGAGCCGCGCGGCCCGCCTTCCTAGCGGCGGCAACGGCTTTTTTCAGTATAGAACCGGCGTTATTTTTTCTTTGCAACGGGATATGCTTTTATTCTGCCTATTTCAGGGAGTTTGCCGACGATGGGCGCGGCATAATCAATAAAGGCGCGCGTTACATCGTTTCCCGATCGGGAAATGAAATTAGCCGGCATTTCTTTTGTTTCTTTCGCCACATCCTTAAGCGGAACCCTCTCGTAATAAACAGAGTATTTTCTGCCTTTCCGGCGTCTTATGGCTATTGAACCGTCAATGTCTCCCGAAAGCGCTGTTTTCACGGCGGTTATTCCTACCGCGCGGGCCTCGGCGGCGTCGGCGGCGGAGACACTGCCCGGGAAAGACCTCTGTATGTAACCGAAGGTGTCGGCGCGGACGCGGCTTATGGATGTCTTCGCCTTTATTTCGGCGGCGAGGAGATCTCCCAGCGCGCCGGAGCCGCTAAGCTGGGCGTTGCCGTGAGCGTCCACTTCCTTTATGAATTTACTCGCTATGGGAACGCCTTTGCTGTCGGAAATACCCTCCGAAACAGCGACGACACAACGCCCTAATTTTTTATAAACTTTTTTGACATCTTCCACGAATTTCTTCAAGCTGAAAGGCCTTTCGGGAAGATATATCAGATGCGGGCCGTCATCCTTATAGACTCTGGCCAGCGCTGAGGCGGCTGTGAGAAAACCCGCGTGACGGCCCATTATGATGTCTATTTTCACCCCTGGAAGAGCCCTGTTGTCAAGATTGTCGCCCATGAGGGCGCAGGCCACAAAACGCGCCGCCGACCCGAAGCCGGGAGTGTGGTCGTTTTCACGAAGATCATTATCTATGGTTTTGGGGATGTGGAAACAGCGCAGCTCGTAATTTTTTCTACGCGCCTCGCTGTTTATTATGTGCACCGTCTCGGCCGAATCATTGCCGCCTATGTAGAAGAAGTATCTCACACCGTATTTGTGCAGAACGCCGAATATTTTTTTACAATCGTCCGCTGTGGGTTTTTTCCTGACCGTACCCAGAGCCGAAGAGGGCGTGGCGGCGATCTTCAAAAGATTTTCTTTTGTTTCCTTTCCCAGGTTTACAAGATCCTCCTCAAGGATGCCCTTTATGCCGTGCACAGCGCCGAGGATAGATCTTATCTCTTTGTGCTTTTTAGCTTCAAGGACGGCTCCTGCAAGGCTCTGGTTTATCACCATCGACGGCCCGCCGCTCTGCGCTATCAGCATATTACCGGAAACGTTCTTTTTCATATCAGCCCCCCTGCCTTTAAGTTTTGAATTCGCCCATCTGTCTGAATTTTTTATACCTGTGTTCTGAATAATTCCTTTTTTTACTGATGGCCTCAAGAGCCGCGGCCATACTCTTTGAGAGGATCTCAAACTGTTTCGGCGGATTGAGGTGCGCACCGCCCATGGGCTCGGAGACGATCTCATCTATCACGCCCAGCTTCAGAAGGTCCTGCGCGGTGAGTTTGAGGACCTTCGCGGCTTCTTCCGCCTTGGAAGCGTCCCTGAAAAGGATTGACGCGCAGCCCTCGGGAGATATAACCGAATACACGGAATTGGCCAGCATCATCATGTGATTGCTCACGCCCAGAGCCAGAGCCCCGCCGGAGCCGCCCTCGCCTATGACAACGGAAATCACGGGGATCTGCAATTGCATCATATCTTCAAGATTCACGGCTATGGCCCTTGCCTGACCTCTCTCCTCGGCGCCGATGCCCGGATACGCGCCGGGCGTGTCAATAAATGTGAAGAGGGGAAGCGAGAATTTTTCGGCGAGTTTCATTATTCTAAGGGCTTTACGGTATCCTTCCGGCTGGGGCATGCCGAAATTGCGTTTTAATTTTTCGGCTGTTGTTTTCCCTTTCTCCTGGCCTATGACGGCGCATCTGATCCCGTTGAACTCGGCGAGGCCGCCGATTATAGCGGCGTCATCGGCGAACAATCTGTCGCCGTGAAGTTCAATAAAATTCGTGAACATGCCAGCGAGATAGTCGGTGAAAAGCGGCCTCAGCGGATGGCGGGCCAGCTGTACCCTCTGGAAAGGGCTGAGATTCGTGAAAATCTTGCGGCGTGTTTTTGAAAGTTTTTCCTTTAGGGAAGCTATTCCCTTTTCGTTTTTAATCGGGTTGACTTCAAGGCCCTTGATTTTTTTCTCTATCTTTAACAGCGGTTTTTCAAATTCAGGCGAAAGCTCGCTCATTGTTCTTTTAGAATGCCCCTTTGTAAAGTATGGAAAAAGTCCGCTGCTGCTGCTTATCAAGTTCTATGCGGCCGGCTTCGGAGATGTTCTCAAAAGACAGCATGAACTGCAGCCCGTCGACAACCTCATATTTCGCCCCGGCGTTCATACGGCAGAGATTCCGCCCCTGGCCCAGGTTAACAGCCTCATAATAGAAACCGACCCTTGACGGCGTGTAGTTGAATCCGGCGAAACCGCCGAGTTTATCCATGAAGTCGTGGTCAGGGTCACGATCTTTGTTATTGTAGTTCGTGACGCCTGTCAGATAGAGATTCGGCAGGATGAACTCTTTGGACATGACAAGAAAAGCTCCGAGCGCCTGTCTTGAGTATTCTCTCCTTGATGCGTCCCATTCATAACCCTGCGCGTCATAGCCCAGGGCCATCGCCGGCATGAGAACGCTTTCTCTGAAAAGATCGAGCTTAAGATATAGAGCGGGGTCACGCCCGTGTACCGTCTCAGAACCTATGAGATTGGCGATGTCCCAGGAAAATCCCACGTTCATTCCCTGCAGCACCCCGAAGACGGAGCGGGTCAGCATGCCCCCGTAGTTATAAACCCGGAACGACATATTGTACTCGCCGTAATTGAGGCACTCGCCGCTGGGTATGTATATGATGCGCTCGGAATTTCCGGCGGCATCACTGCTCTGAGGAGCTCCTAAAAACATCAGCGCGATAAAAGAACCTAAAAACAATTTATTTTTCATAATAGTCACCTCCATATTTTTCAATTCTATAAATATACTCGCCAAGAGTAAAGGATTAGCCCGCTGCGAGGCGCAGGCATTTCGTTATTTATAAATCGCTGTTAATTTGTTAGAATGCTTTTATGCTAGTTAAAGATGTTATGATCCGTGACGCGATAACCGTTACGCGTTCAACCAATCTGAGAGAGCTTCTTGAGATATTCACGAAGTTTCACACTTCCCCGCTTCTGCCCGTAGTTGACCGCGACCGTGTTTTTCTCGGCGCCATAAAGCTGAAAGATGTGATAGAGCCTTTCTGCAGCATCCCTTCCCGCATGATGAGAACGGCAAAGTACGCTTCCGGCGGGAGCTTCATGATCAACGAACTCCAGTATATAAATATCCCGCCCGATTCGGGGACACTCTTTCTCGTTGACGATCTATATTCAAAAAAAATAATAACTATACAGGAGGACGAAACAATATCTTCCGCGGAGCAGATGATGGATCTTAACCGGATAGGGACAATTCCGGTTTTGAAAGGCCCGACATTTGCCGGGATGCTCACAAAATTCGATATTGTAATCGGCATTCTGAAAGAAAAAGGTATCATCTGAGTCCTTAAATGCACATTTTATTCAGTCTCGGCCTGGTGCTTATCGGCGCGTGGTTTTCCGGCAAAATCATCAAACTGATAAATCTTCCCCTCGTGACGGCTTACATAATCTTCGGAATAATAGCGGGGCCCTTCGCGATGAATATTGTGCACGGCAATCTGATAACCGTTTCCCCCCTCGTTTCAAGTGTCGGACTCGGTCTCATAGCTTTCAATATAGGCCAGAATTTCATATGGAGCGACATAAAGAGAATGGGCAAAATGGTGGCGCTGATATCGCTGTTTGAGGCTCTGGGCGCGTATTTTATGGTGATGCTCGCGGCCAGATATTTTCTCTCAATGGCATGGGCGCCCGCCATGTGCCTCGGGGCTCTGGCTTCCGCGACGGCCCCTGCGGCCACCATGATGGTTATAAAAGAGTACCGCGCGAGCGGCCTCTTCACCAGCACTCTGCTGGGCATCGTGGCTTTTGACGACGCCGTGTGCCTTATAATAATATCCATATCCCTCGCTATGGTAAACACGATGGCTATTATGGGCGCCGGGAACGCGGCTGTGAGCCATGCTCTGCTGTTTTCCCTGGGCAGCATAGGCGGCGCCTTGCTGACAGGAATCGTCCTGACTCTCCTCATCAAAAAAATCGCGCCTTTCGTCATCACGCGCGAAAATCTTCTGATTTTCATGCTCGCCTTTCTTTTCATCGGCATAGGCGTCTCCGAAATGCTCAAAATACCGCTTCTTCTGACATGCATGGTCATGGGGGCGGTTCTGGCCAACATATCCCATGAAACGAAATTTTTTGATGTCCTGCATGAAGTTGACGCGCCCGTCTACCTGCTGTTCTTTGTTTTCTCGGGGGCCAACCTGAAAATTAGCGCCATCACATCTGTGGGAGCTGTGGCGGCGGTTTATTTCATTGTGAGAGTCTTCGGTAAATTTGCCGGCGCGTATATAGGGGGCGTTCTGTCCCATGCGCCCGCGAGAATTAAAAAATATATGTGGCTCGGCCTGGTGCCTCAGGCCGGTGTGGCGCTGGGCGCGGCGCTCATGGTCAGAGACCAGCTCCCGCTGTATGGGGAAATGATCTTTACCACCATCGTCACCACCACTGTCGCTTATGAGCTGGTGGGGCCGCTGTGCACGAAACTGGCGCTCAGAAAATCCGGCGAGATAAGTTAGAGACCCGAAGCCGCCGCGGCGTCAAATCCGTCCTGCATGGCCTCTTCCATTGTCGAGTATTTCCATCCGCCGAAACGCCCGGTAGAGATTATGCCGCAGGATGTGAGAAAATCCTGAATTTCGGCAAGGGCTTTTTCACGCGCCATATCGTAGATGACATAAGCGTAGGGGATATCAATGTTTTTCCTGACAAGGATTTCATCGGATGCGATGTTAAGGAATTTCATGACAGACGCTTCGGATATTTTTTTTCTTTCCGAGCGGTAGGAACTTTCAATATAAATGGTTGAGAATTTATCCGGCACGGCGCTAAAATTTGATAAAAACCCCAATCGATAAAAAGGTATTTTCCCGTGCGGAAAATATATCCAGTGCCCCAGTGTTGAGAAATTTTTCTTAACGGCTATGTTCATGTTGTAAACACTTGTCCATTTGAGTTTTTTGGCCATGCTGTTCAGCGGGCCGCCCTTGAGATAATGAAGAAGTTCCGGGAGGGGGATCGTTGAGATCAGCGTGTCATAGGACATATTGCCGCCCTCAAAAAAGATCTTTTTTTTCAGGCAATCTATTTGCCTGACGGAGGCGTTAAACACTATGTTCTTACCCTTCTCGAGCGCCTGAGGCAGACGGCCTATGCCCCCGCTGCGCGGATAATAAAAGGAAGCGTTGTAGCCGGCAGACTGCGACGGGTCTTTTTTTTCGGCGCCGCGCAGGATCATCCCGACATCGGGGCCCGGCACAAAACGGCCCATCCAATCCGTGCTCATTTTGTTCAGGTTAAAATTCCATAGCTTCTGATTGTAGGGGAGAAAAAAGAGCGACGCCATCCTTTTTCCGAAGGAATCCTCCGCCCATTTTCTGAATGATCCGCCGGCGGGAGCCCCGCTTTTATAAACTTTCAGATAATCCCTGACACATTTCTCCTTTTCATCTTTGGGAAGATACGCGAGGTGATACTGAAAAGGATAGGGCACGAGAGTGTTCATGATGTGTATTGAAGCCCTGCGGGAGTGCTTTTTCAGATCTATTTTCAGAGTGTCCTCTATAAAAGTTTTCCATAACGAATCCTTTTTTTTAAAATGAAGAAGATGCCCCGTGTGGTCAAACGAAAAGCCTTCTTTTTCCTCGGTGCGGCAGAGCCCGCCCGCGCAGTCTTTTTTTTCAAGTATGAAAGGTTTTATTTTTTTTCCGCCCGCCGACGGGTTTTCAAGAAAATGCGCCGCCGTCAGGCCCGTGAGCCCCGCGCCCAAGATCACGACTTTGTCTTTCTTCTCACTTTTCATGCTTTACCGCTTATCACCAGTTTATTCCCAGCTTAAAATAAGTCTCATAGCCATCTCTGTTCATCATCCTCGCTCTGTCCCATGATAACATAAGAGGATAGGTCTGGAAAAGCAGCGTGCTCATCCGGAAACCGAAACCGACGGAATGTTCAAGGTTGCCTCTTGTGAGATCGTCGCTGCGCGAAAAACATTCGCCGCCGTCATAAAATAAAACGCCTTTCAAATTCTGGAAGAACATCGGGGGCAGCAGCCACCACAGGTTGTAGTCGATGTTCGGGAAAATATAAAATCTGTATTCCGCCGAAAACACGGCCAGGCGGTTTCTCTCAGGGAATGTCCTCAGTCCCCTGACCCTGTCCCATCGGCTCAGGTCAAAGACTTCCGGTGTCGGGCCCCATGAGAACCGGCCCATCAGCCTCAATGCCAGAATGTCTCCCGGAAAACGCAGGGGCAGGAAAAGCTGGTGCTCAAAATACAGAGAATCGTAATTGATGTCCCCCTTTGCCGAGGAGGTGCTGAAAAGGACTTCTTCTCCCTCAAAGCTGCCGCGGCTCTGCAAAAAACTTATGTTTGACCTTGAGCCGTTCACCACATCCATAAAACGGTAAACGCTTTTGTCTCTCACCAGGGAGAGCATATAATAATTCTCGTAATCCTCGTAAAAAGAAACATTTCCGGAAGATGTGTAATAGCCGAGACCCAGGCGTTCACGGTCAGTCCGCCCCAGTTGAAGTTCCAGCCTGTTCTCGCGGTCAAGCGGACGGCGGAACAGCATGCCCGCGGAATTCCTCTTATTGTCTTTGATCAGCAGCTGGGAATCATCCTCAAGAGTCGTCCATCTCGTGTCCCTGTAACCTGATGCGAAAAACCCGACATTTGTTTTCCATTTTTTATAAAGATAGCTGAAATCATAATTCATGTCTTTTGTGGAAGACAGCCATTGCAGAAAGAGGGATGTCTCATGGCGGCTGATCATATCCGAGGCCTGAAAATAATTGAGGAGATAGAAATCGGCGTCGCCTTCGGAGAAAACGAACATGGCCAGAGGATATATGAGGTCAAGCGACCACTGGGTTTTGTAGGGCTGAAAATTGAAGACCCGAGCGGCAGAGGCCGGCGGTGAGGATTCTTCCTTTGATCTCTCTATTCCGGCGACGGCGTAATCATCAGCTTCCCTGGCACTTTTTGAAACAGGTGTTTTTATGTCTATCCCTCTTTTCAGAAAGTTTTTTTCCCGTGAAGAAAGATAATCCTTGAAAGGCCCCGTGCTGCGGTTGAGCAGATACACCTGCCGCGAACCTTTCCACTGGCAGACAAAGGCGATATCGCCGCTGTCTGAAACGGTAAAATCATCAATGCCGGTTTTTATGGCCGTGAGATTTTCATCCGTTTCCGCGTTTTCACGCGCGAGATAGATGTCGCTGAAACCGCCCTTGGCGCTTATAAAAAAAAGTCCTTCTTTTGATAGAAACGGGCGCCTCTCGTCATATTCCGTCGATGTCAGCCAGTTTTTTTCGCCCGAGGCTATTTTCAGTTCGCGCAGGTCCAGTTGATTGTCTCTTTCGCAGGAATATATGATCCTCTGCCGCGGGGCGTCAAAGGCGAAAGAATCCTCATAATCCGCGTCATCGGTGAGATTTGTTATATTACCGTCATCCCAGAGGAATATGCCGCTGCGGCAGTTCAAGTCAGCGGCAAAAAGTAGCCCGCCGTCGGGAGAGGCCTCTATCTGCCTCACATCCGAGAAAGGCGTGTTTACACGGCGCATTTTGCCCTTTTTGCGGCCCTCAACGCCGTAATAGACGATATATGCTTTCGCGTTCTTCCACGCGTAAAATATGAGCTCTCCGCCGTGATACGCGAGAGCCGGCGCTATCCTGTCAAAATAATTTTTTTTGAGGAATCTCCGTATCTTGCCGTTTTTCCTCATCACCGGCTCGTCATAGCCGTATCCGTCGCTTATAAAGAATTCGCCCTGCTCCGTGAGCAGCGGCGCCCTGGAGCGGTAAAAACTGAATTCCGGAGAAATTGGCTCCGCTATCATATCCGGAGAATTGCGGCTGGCGCATACATCTCCGTAAAGATCGTCCAGATAAGAGGCGAATTTAAGGTCAAGATCTTTAGCGTTTATGCCCAGCACTTTTTTAAGAGCGATGTTCTGTTCCCACACATGAGGAAACTGGCGGATGAGTTCCGGCACCTTTTTTTCGCCGTATTTTTCGGCGATGAAAATCATCATCTTCTGTGATTGCTTATAGGCGAGATAGACCCTGTATCCCTCAAGATGAGAGAAAGATATCATGTCATCCGCGGCGAGCGCAAGCCCGTTAAGATAAATATCCCTGAGAGCCGCCGCGTCCTCCGGGTCCCATATATCGGAGCAGAATTCCGCCAGCCCCTCCTGCATCCACAGTGGGATGGGATAAACCATCGTCCTCACAAGGGACAAACTCCTCCAGAAACCTCCGTAAAATATGTCAAAACTGTTTATGTGCGTGTATTCGTGCCCTATGATGTGCCGCATTTCGCGGGGGGATGTGTAAAAAGGCATCACAAACCTGTTTTTCATGGGCTCGGAAAACCCGCCCGTGCCCCACCCGACGGGATAGAGCCTGTTGGACTGAAAATCAGGATGAGTTTCAAAAAAGAGAAAATTAGCTTTCTTTTTAAGGCGCACTCCGAGAAAATCGGATATCTCTTTTTCTGACCTTTCTATTTCCCCGGCGATCTCCTCCGCTTTGCCGCGCAGAGAGGGATAAAAATAAATCTTACAATGCTCTGTTTCGCAGCTTTGCCAGTCAAAAGTTTTTGTGTAGAGCTGATTCTTGCCGAAGCCCGCGCCGAGAGCGCTCCGGGCGAAAAAGGCGGAAAACGCCGTGAAAAAAAATATTAAAGTAAAAACGGGGGCTTTTGTCTGGCTGATAAATACCCCGCTGCCCGCGGCGTCCTCGTCCGCCGTCGGCACGGTCATTCTTTTTTCAGTATGTCGCCTATGCTGAAGCCCGTGGATTCGGTGGAATAATACTGCCGCATCGTTTCATGCTCTTTCTTTTTTTCCAGTTCTTTGATGCTTATTTCCACCTGAGAGCTGTTCTCATTCACCTTCACGATCACGCCGGTCACTTCCATGCCCGGGGTGAATCCGTCAAGATTTTCTGTTTTCTCATGAGCGACCTGTGAAATGTGCACAAAACCTTGAACGCCGTCTTTCATGTCCACGAGAATCCGGTCTTTTGTCGTACCGGTCACGGTGCCTGTGACGACACTGCCGCTGGAGAAGTCCTTAAAAGGATTATCTTCAAGCTGCTTTATGCCGAGATATAACTTTTGTTCGTCGGGTATTATCTCAAGGATTTTAGCCTTGAGCTCGGAACCTTCGCTGAACATATCCGCGGCGGAAGCGACCCTCTCTTTCCACGAGAAATCTTTCAGAAGGATAAATCCCTCGAGGCCATCGCCCACAGAAACGGTCATGCCATTTTTCACTATATGCGTGACCGCGCAGTCTATCACCTCTCCGACGGAATGTTTCTGAGTGTAAGCTACCCAGGGATTTTCCTGAGTGTTTTTAAGGCTGAGCGAAATCCTTTTAGCCTCGCTGTCAATGCTGAGCACCATCACTTCCACTTCCTGCCCGGGTGTGAGCAGGTCCGCGGGTTTGCTGTTCCTCGCCCATGAGATCTCACTCACATGCAGAAGCCCTTCCAGCCCCGGCGCGAGTTCCACAAAAGCGCCGTATTCAAGGATTCCCTTGACGATGCCCTTGTGTATGCTGCCGACCGTGTATTTCTCATTGATGTTGTCCCACGGATGCGGTGTGGTATCCTTAAGGCTGAGCGAAACCCTGTTTTTCGTCTTATTGAGTTTTGTCACCTTGACATTGATTTTCTGTCCTATCTGGAGCTCGTCCGCGACATTCTCGGTTCTCCCCCATGAAATGTCTTTTATGTGGAGCAGGCCCTCAAATCCGCCTATATCCACGAAAGCCCCGAATTTTGTTATTCCTTTTACAGTGCCTTCGCGCACGTCGCCTTCGCGCACATCATCCCAGAATTTATCCTGGTTCTTTTTATAATCTTCCTCGACGACATCGCGCCACGAGATGACTATATCGTTTTTCTTCTGGTTGAATTTTTTTATTTTTACCGGCACCGTTTTACCTATTGTGTCAGCTATGTTTTTGACAGGAGGATATCCTATCTGGGAATTCGGCATGAACGCCGTGATGCCTTTTACGGTGGCCTTGACCCCGCCTTTTATTTTTTCCGTTATCAGAGCCTCAAGCACGTCGCCCGCCTCAAACGCCTTTTCCAGCTCGTGCACTTCTTTGTATTTCTGTGCCTTAGCCCACGATAGCGTCGGATGGCCGTCCGTTCCGGACATATCGCAGATATACACTTCTATGTCCTGTCCCACGGAAACGCCGCCGATGGCCGGGATCTCCGAATGGGGGAGTATCCCCTCCACTTTCGCGCCTATGTCCATGAGGACGCCCACGTCCAGAGAAACATCAAGCACTGTGCCTTTAACGATACTGCCTCTTTCCAGCGCCGGTATCGCATTCACAACTTCATCCATCAAATTTTTCATTTCACTCATTCAACACACCTTCCTGGCGATATCCAATACAAGCTCTCGCGGGGAGGAAGCTCCCGACACGATGGCGAGCGGATATCTGATTTTATTTTTTTTAATTTCATCCGCTGATGAAATTAGCGCGACAGCACAGTGTTTTCCGACAATACCCGATAAGGTCATTGTGTTACTGCTCTTACTGTCACCGACTATTATAACCATTTTTGACTTTTTTGCAAGCGCCTCTGCTTCTTTTCTCCTTTTTTTGGCCTCACTGCATATCGTGTCGATCACCAGCGTCCGGGCGCTTTTGCCCAGTGCTTTAGCGGCTAAACTCACAAAAAGATCGCCGCTTATCGTGCTCTGGCATATGATCGCCCGACACCGGGCATAAGGAAGAGCGTCGGCATCAAGAGCTTTTGATATGACAGACACCTTCTCTCCTGCGCGGGAGACAAAGGCCTTCACTTCCGCGTGGCGGGGGTTGCCTATAATGGCTATTTCATAGCTTTTACGTTTAAGCTGTATTATGTCTTTGTGAATTTTTTTCAGTATGGGGCATGTGAAATCATGTACGATACAGCCCTTTTTTCGCAGCGACGATATTTCTTCAAGAGGCAGCCCGTGGGCCCTTATTATCATGTGCGAGCGCGGCGGGATCTCTTTCACGGAAGAAACGGTTTTCAAGCCCTTTTTTTTAAGCGATTCGATGACGAAAGAATTGTGTATGATATCTCCTACGCAGTAGACTTCATTCTCCGCAAGGAGCTTTTCCGCGCCCTTAACAGCCATGGCCACGCCGCCGCAGAAACCGGCGAAGCGGGCAATCGTCATCCGTTTTCGTTTCTTCGCAGCTGTTGTCATATTGTCAAGCACCCTGCCTGTCCGGCAGACAGGCGTTCCCTGTTCTCTCGAGGGCGTTTTTTATTTTTCCGCAGATACTTTCCGCCGTTTCCCTCGTATATGGCATTTTCCTTTCCGGCAGATCGATGGCATCGCCGATTCGAACCCTTATCCTTCCCAGCCTTCCCCAGCGGTTGGTGCCGGATATGAACACCGGTATAACAGGAACGCTCGTGTGATAGATCAGATAAGACACGCCTCTTTTTATGTCTCCTATCTTATCCGTTCCGCTTTTGTTGCGCGTGCCTTCGGGAAACACGGCTATGTTTTTCCCGCTTTCCGCCAGCGCTATCGCCCGGCGGAAAGCTTTACGGTCGAAAAATTCCCGGTTCACCGGAAAAGCATTCAGCGCCAGGATCAGAGCCCTGAACAGAGGATTGGAAAAAAGCTCCTTTTTCGCCATGAAATGTATCGGTTTTGTGGATATCGCGCCTATGACAGGGGGATCCAGATTGGAAAAATGATTGGCGCAGATCACGGCGCCGCCTCTCGGCACGGAGCCTTTTATGCTTCCCCTGAAAAGACCAAGCACGAGGAGCTTGAAGATTATCCTGAGAGAATGATAAACAATATTATTTTCCCGCATGCGTCACGATAATATTCGCCACTTCCTCAATAGACTTATTCGTCGAATCTATTACGAAGGCTCCTTTCGGTATGATAAGCGGGCACAGTCCCCTGTTCAGGTCAAGATTATCCCGTTGGTTGATGTCCTCCACGATCTCTTCCATTTTGACTTCCGCGCCTTTCTCGCGAAGTTCCGCCCAACGGCGGCGGGCTCTTTCGCTTATACTGGCGTCAAGATAAAATTTGTATTCAGCGTCGGGAAACACCACCGAACCTATATCCCTGCCTTCCATCACCAGGTTTTGTGCTTTTGAAAAAACCCTCTGTTTTTCTCGGAGAATTTTCCGCACCTCTCCGAGAGCCGCTATGATTGAAGTTTTGTTGGTCACCTGTCTCGTGCGTATCTTATCCGTCACATCCTCGCCGTCCAGAAAGATCTTCCCGTTATCAAGCCGTATCTCGGACTGCCCGGCGAGACCGATTATCTTTTCGGTGTCCGAAAAATCGCATCCGTTTTTCAGCACCTTGTATGTTACCGCCCGGTACATCGCTCCCGTGTCTATGTATGTGAAGCCGAGTTTTGCCGCCGCTATTTTCGCTATGGTGCTCTTTCCCGCGCCCGCCGGCCCGTCAATTGTTATCACTTTCATTATTCGCTCCTTATGTTTTTATGTGTCTGCCAAGTTCCTTAAAAAATCCGGGAAAAGATATTTCCACGCCTTTTGTGTCATCTATGACGCTTTTACCGTCGGCGGCAAGAGCCGCCAGCGCAAGCATCATTATGATACGGTGATCGGCGAAGCCCGATACGGCGGCGCCTTTCAGTTTGACCGGGCCCCTGATTATAAAACCGTCAGGACGCTTTGTTATATCCGCGCCCATTTTCCGGAGCTCGGAATAAGTGGCCTCTATCCTGTCGCATTCCTTGACGGCCAGCTCGCCCGCGCCGCTGATAATGGTTTTGCCTTCAGCCTGCGTCGCGCAAAGCGCCAGCAGAGGCACCTCGTCTATCATCGACGGCATGTCTTTTGCCGAAAAGACGGCGCCTCTGAGAGAGCTCTTCATCACTAAAATGTCGGCGACGGGTTCCTTCCCTAAAAATCTTTTATTGCTCAACCTGTATTTCAGCCCCATTTTTCCAAGCGCTCTCAAAAACCCCGCGCGCGTGGGATTCACACCGACGTCCAGGATCTTAAGGCGGCTTTTGAGGATCGCAGCGGCGCATATAAAAAAGGCCGCCGAAGAGATATCTCCCGGCACTTTTATCTTACAGGCTTTAAGTGTCTGCCCGCATTTCATCCTGATCTTTCCCGCGGCGGCGGAAATCCTCACGCCGAAAAGCTTCAGAATCCGTTCCGTGTGATCGCGCGAAATTATTTTTTCATTTATTTTTATTTCGCCCGACGCGCCGAGAGCCGCCAGGAGCAGCGCCGATTTGACCTGCGCCGACGGAACCGGCATCGTATAATTTATTCCATGGAGTTCGGCCTTTTTTAAACGCATGGGTAAACGGCCGTTTTTACAGGTGACGGAGGCCCCCATGAGCTTAAGCGGTTCCATCACTCTTTTCATCGGCCTTTTAGACAGCGAGCCGTCTCCGGTAAAAACAGCTCCCGCCCCCTGCCCCGCGGCGAATCCGGCGAGGAGCCGCACCGTTGTGCCTGAATTTCCGCAGTCCACGGGCTTGGCGGGCGTTGAGAAAGGCGCGCCCGTTACAGTTATTGTCGACCCCTTTTTTTTCACTTTCGCGCCGAAAGAGGCGACAGCCGAAAGTGTGGATTTACAATCGGCGCTCAGAAGAAAATTCTCTATGACGCTGGTGCCGGAGGCGGCGGATGCGAGCATCGCCGCGCGGTGGGATATTGATTTATCCGGAGGTATTCTAACGCTTCCGCTTATTTTTTTTGCCGGCTTGATTATCAGATTTTTCATAATTTCCGCTTATTTTTTTCAGCGTTCGCAGAGGGGATGTTTTTTTCTCAATGGATAGTATCATCGCGTCAAGGCTCTTCCTGAAATCCCGCGCGCGAAGGATCAGCGCTTTTCTGTTCTGAGCGAAAACAGCGCTCCACAAAGCAGGGCTGCTTTTAGCTATCCTTGTGATGCTCTCAAAACTCCCCGCGGCGGCGTCTCTGACGGAGGGATGTTTTTTTTCAAAACGGCAGAAGGATTCCGCGAAACAAAAAGCTATAAGATGCGGGAGATGGCTCGTGACAGATGTGAACGCGTCGTGCTTTTCCGGATCTATGCTCACGCATTCGGCGCCGGCGCCCGCCCAGAATCTTTGCAGGATCTTTCCGCCCTGAGCAGAAGAATTTTTACCTTTTGCTATGAAGACAACAGTCCCTTTGAAAAGATCGGAACGGGCGTTTTCAAAACCCGTCTTTTCGCTGCCAGCCATGGGATGGGCGCCGCAAAAAGAGACGCCTCTTTTTTTTGCCGCGGGAAAGAGAGACGCGCATATCTGCCTTTTCACGCTACCGACATCGGTCAGGAGCGCGCCTTTTTTCATAAAAGGTATTATTTTTTTGCCGAGTTCTATGATCGTGTCCACGGGCGTTGAGAGGAATATTATGTCACATTCACCCGCGCGGGACAGATCCGTTGAGACCTCGGAGCATATGCCGGATCTGAGCGCCTTTTTAAGCCGCGAGGGATTTCTGCCGAAACAGATGACCTCTTTCTTTTTTTCCAAAGCGTAAGCGGCTATGGAGCCGCCTATCAGCCCCGCACCGACAACACCTATCTTGTCGTTTTTCATAATGGCAGATTGTAGTAGTTATCCCCTCAAATGTCTACGTTTGTAATGGTATTTTCTTTTTACTGGTTTCAACAAAAGGAATAACTGTTCAAGTCAGCGGTAGCATTAGCTATCCACTGTATTTGTTTGTTCGGCATTGACAGAAGTCGATTTTAACGATTTCCATAATAACAGAAAGCCAATAAGTAAAAGTGCTGCTCCTAATAAATCAAACCACATAGGTTGAAATTGCACCTTTTGATATGTGCCAGGCAATGAATATCCTGAAATGTTTATTTTTAGTAGTGACGTGATTATAATAGCATGCACATTGAAAATGCTATGAGCTATAATGCATGGAATAATGGAATGAGTTTTTAAATATAAAAAGCCCATCAAAAGGCCAAGCGCCAAACTTGCAAAAAATTGATATGGATTTAAATGGAATAAGGAAAACATTATCGCCGAATAAATAACAGCTTTTCGTGGCGAGTAACGACTGGCTAAACCTTTTAAAATCACCCCTCGGAAAAGAAACTCTTCGGTTAAAGGAGCGATTATTCCAACAAGTATAATGGATGAGAATCCGGAGGTTACGATGCTGGTCATTAATCTATTAATAAATTCCGGCGCTGGCAATATATACCGCAGAAGATTATCTGTCTCTGAAGCTATAATCCCTAACCCAATAAGTAAAGGAAATAATGGCAGAATAATATTGTAACGAAACGAAGTTAGTTGAAGAATTTCCGCCCATTTTTGTTTTGTTTTATTATGAACAAAAAGAAGGATTAACCCAAAAGAAATCAAATTTGTAAAACCTGCGACTATAGAATTCTCAAGAAAAGCGCTTTTGAATATTATAGACGCAATGCCTATTATAATTCCGCAGGAAATCTGGAGAACCAATACAAGGAATAAAAGCCAGAGACTCTGTTTGAAATTAGGGTATAATTCACTCTTGTTCATATTTTGAGCATGGGACAGAACAATGTTATTCTGCATGCTTCACGCTTTTAACACACAGGGCTGCATCAGGTCTATCAGGGACATTTTACAAAACCTTGACGCAGATCGTGGCGTTGTGTCCGCCGAATCCGAGAGAATTGGATATTGCCGCGGTGATCTTGTAATCACGGGGCTGGTTCGGAACATAGTCAAGGTCGCATTCAGGATCCCTGGTGAACTGATTTATCGTGGCGTGCAGCTTTCCGTTTTTCATCTGCAGAAGCGTTGCCGTGAGCTCATTGGCCGACGCGGCGCCGAGCATATGCCCCGTCATGGATTTTGTTGAATTAACCGGTATCTTATAAGCGCGCTCGCCGAACACCATTTTGATGGCGGCGGTTTCCCCTTTGTCATTGAAAGCTGTTGATGTGCCGTGAGCGTTGATGTAGTTTATATCATCCAGTGAAAGCCCGGCGTCTCTGATACAGAATTCCATGGCTTTGGACGACGCCTCGCCGCCCGGCGCCGGCGCTGTTATGTGATAGGCGTCATCCGTGGCGCCGAAACCCGCCAGTTCCGCGTATATGTGAGCGCCCCTGTTCCGGGCGTGTTCGAGTTCCTCAAGCACAATGATCCCTGAACCCTCGGACATCACGAAGCCGTCCCTGTCCTTGTCAAAAGGCCTGGATGCCGTCTTTGGATCGTCATTCCTTGTTGAGAGAGCCTTCAGCGCGCAGAAACTTCCGTGGCCCAAAGGCGTTATCGCGGCCTCAGTGCCGCCGGAAAGTATGACATCCGCGTCGCCGTATTGTATCGTGCGCAAAGCCGTACCGAGAGCGTGATTGGATGAAGCGCAGGCGGAAACAATGCTGAAATTATGGCCTTTGAGGCCGAATCGTATGGCTATTTCGCCGGCAACCATATTTATTATCATCTTCGGCGCCAGAAAAGGTGATATTCTCCTTGGGCCCCGCGAAGTGAGTATATTCGCCCCATCCTCGACGGTGCCTATTCCTCCTATGCCGGAGGCGACAATGGCTCCGCAGCGGAAAGGGTCTTCTTTCCCGATATCCAGCCCTGAGTCTTCCATGGCTTCCGCGGCGGCGGCAATGCCGAACTGCGTGAATTTATCCATTTTTTTGATCTTCATCGGATCTATATATTTTTCGGGATCAAAGCCTTTCACCTCACAGGCGAAAGTCGTGGAATGCTTTGACGCGTCAAAATTGGTGATGGGGGCGGCGGCGGATTCGCTTTTCATAAGCCCCTGCCAGTACGCTTCCTTGCCTATACCTATAGGCGAGACTATCCCGATCCCGGTAATAACCACTCTTCTTTTTTCCATGGTAATTAAACCTCCCAATTTTTATCCGGTTTTCTAACCGTTCAATTCAACAACAGCAGTTTCAAGCGAAACCGTATTTCCGACGGATAACGTTTTTATATCCGCCACTGTTGTTAAATCCGTTTTTATCAATTATTTCAACAAATCTTTCATCAAAATGCCCGTTTCCCACGGTACATCAGCGATGCTGACTCCCGCTTTGGTGAGGGCTTTTATCTTTGAATCCGCAGAACCCATTCCCCCTTCAATAATGGCGCCGGCATGGCCCATTCTCTTCCCGGGGGGAGCGTTTTGCCCCGCGATAAACGCGACTGTGGGAATTTTATTTTGGCTGTTTGCGATATAATCGGCAAGCTCCTCTTCCATTGTACCGCCGATTTCACCGACAATAATTACACCGTCGGTTTTTTCGTCTTTTTCAAAGAGCATATATATGTCCTTAAACGTAGTACCTACAACGGGGTCGCCGCCCAAACCGACAATGGTACTTTGACCCAAACCTTCTTTTACAAGACAATAGCATATCTCAACCGTCAAAGTCCCGCTTCTTGATATAACGCCGATATTGCCTTTTTTTACATATTCCGTGGCTAAAACGCCTATTTTACTTTCTTCCGGAGTCAAAATGCCCGGCGTATTCGGACCTATCAGCATCACATTATGTTTTTTCGCGTTAGATATAAATTTAAGCGAATCGTGAGGGGATATCCCTTCAGTAATCGCGATTATAATATTTATGCCGCCGTCAACCGCTTCGTTAGCCGCGGGCAAGGTAAATTTTGAAGGAACAAATATTCCACAGGCATCAATTTGATGTTCCGCCAGAGCCTCTTTGACTGAATTATATACGGGTTTTCCCAAATGCGTTATTCCGCCCTTCCCCGGGGTCACGCCGCAAACGATGTTTGTACCCATATCAAGCATCTTGCGGGAATGAAATGTTCCTTCTTTGCCTGTCATCCCCGAAACCAGAACTTTCGTAGTTTTATTTATTAGAATTGACATTATAAAGTTTTTAAAATTTCCACAACTCTTTTACCGGCGTCTATATCATCTTCGTACAGTTCTTTCACGCCGGCGTTCTTTAAAGTCTCCAACCCTTCCACTGAACCCGTACCGCGCATGGCTATAACCAGAGGAACATTTAGAATTCCGCTTTTAATTGCCTCAGCCAAACCTTTCGCGATTACGTCGCATCTTGATATACATCCGAAAAAATTACCGAATATTATTTTAACGTTAGGATTAGCGAGAATTATTTCTATCGCCTCTTTTGCCTTGTGATATGTCCGGCCGGATACTTCAAGAAAATTAGCCGGTTTGCCTCCAAAATAAGTGATGATGTCAAGCGTTGCCATATTCAGCCCCGCGCCATTACCCGTAACGCCTATATCACCGTCCAATTCCACATATCCAAGATTAATTTTTCTCGCTCTCGTTTCTAACGGCGTGTATGTATCCTCTTCTTTCTGATATTCAGGATGTTTGTGAACGGCTTCATCATATATTGATATTCTGGCATCCGCTGCAATAAGTTTTCCGTCACCCGTTATAACAAGCGGGTTTATTTCCGCGACATCACATTCGTATTCAGTAAAAATTCTGTAGAGAGCCCGCGCTATATCAGCGATTTCCAAAGTTGTTTTTTCATCAAACCCAAGTTTACCAATCAAACTTTCAACATGGTTTTTATTGAAACCGTCAAGTATGTCTATGGACAATTTGATTATAGCCTCAGGCCTTGTACGGGCAAGCTCTTCTATGTCCATTCCGCCTTCACCTGAAATCATGAACACTATTTTAGCTTTGGATCGCAGAATGCTGTAACCGAGATAAATTTCCCGTTTTATATCAAGTTGTTCCTCAATAAGTATCTGCCTGGCCTGTAAACCTTTGATCCTGAGACTTAAAAGCTGCTTAAAACCGTTACGCACTTCCTCTTCCGTAAATGCCGGTTTAATTCCGCCGGCTTTACCGCGCCCGCCGGTCAGCACCTGGGATTTTAAAACAACAGGTTTGTTTGTAAGATGCCGGCCTCTATCCGCATTATATTGCTCATATACACTGCCCGTTGGTATGGGAATTGAATATTCGGTAAAAATTTTCTTGGCTTCAAATTCATAAAGTTTCATATTTTTATAATAGCATAATCTATCGGTTGGTGTCTATTTTACAATTCCAAAACCTCGAAAGTTCCATTTTGTTATGTTCTGTCATATACCTGCCTGTCCATACGGTTTCACTTAAGGTTTTTGTTCAAATCGGTTATATGATCAAATGTCCTGCGAGATGTGCTTCCGGGAGTCATGGAAATCATGGGGGCCGGGTCAAGCTGCGCTGATATTATATCCTCGGATGCGGAAGCAAGAGCCAAAACTGTGACGTTTGGAGCGGCAATCATGCTGTGTCCGAAATAGTGGTGGCCGGCCGCGTCAACACCGGTGGCATTGGCGGCGATCATAAAAACATGGTTATCAAAAGCGCGGGCCCTGTTGGTGAGAGACCAGATCTCAAAATTTCGCAGGAAAGCGGAAGGCCTGACAATAATTTCGGCGCCTTTTTGAGCCAAAAGCCTTACCGTTTCAGGAAAATCACCGTCGTAACATATGATCATTCCTATTTTGCCGAGTTCCGTGTCAAAAACATCAAGGCTGTTCCCGGGCGTTGTCCAGCCGCCTGTTTTAACCGATTCGCTCCCGAAAGGGTGCGTCTTGCGGTATTTTCCAATGATTTCCCCGTCGGGGCCTATGAGCACGGCGCTGTTGTATATTTTTTTCTCTACGGGGTCTTTTTCGTAAACCGGCCAGACGATATGCATTTTTCTTTTCGCGGCTTCTTTCATCACCGGCTTCATATGTCTGCCCGGGACAGTGTCTATGATGTTATAGAAACTCTCAAAATCCATGTTAGGCGTAAAACCCGTCGTAACCGTCTCCTGAAAAACAACAAGATCGGCGCTGTGATATTTCTGCGCCTTGTCCAGCATCTCTAACGCGTGAGCGGTGTTTCTTTTTATGTCGTTTGGCACAACATACATCTGAACACAGGAAGCCACAAATTTTTTCATAATATTTCTCCCGAAAAACCGGACATAAATTCAACCATAAGTCTTTTTAAACCTGTCCGGTATTTTATACAGATTATTAGATATTTTTACGATATCTTCAAGGCTCTGCGCCGCAAGCAGCGACCTTTTGGCATCTATGGGATCTATTCCGAGATCTTCGCAGGTGGATACAATTCCTTTTTTGCGGAGCTTCGCCGTGTTTTCGGGTTTTGCCCTTTTACCGACGGGCGTATCGCCCGCCACGGCCTCTATCGCCCGCGCCCTCTCTTTTCTGTTCGCGCATTTGAGCAGATTGGCGATTCCGCATTCGGTGACAATGTGCGTGACATTATCGGCGTATATCATAACCGGCGGAGAATCAAATTTCCCTTCCTTATAAAGCGTCACAGCGTCCAGCTCGTCAACAAAAACGGGAATGTGTTTTTTTTCGCTGAATGTGGGTGTCATCTGCACAACCAGCTTTTGGCCTTTTTTAAAACCCGTGGCCTTGAAAAAGGATTTGTTTTCACGCGCTGTTTTTTTCCATGAGGCCGTGGAATGCCTGCGCCCGGGAGGCGTGCTCCCGAGATTCGGCGCTCCGCCGAAGCCGGATATCATTCCTTTTACGGCCGTGGATGAATTGCCGTATTTATCTATCTGAAGAGTGGAACCCAGAAAACAGTCAATACCGTAAAGCCCCATAAGCTGGGCGTTGAGACGTCCGCTTCTCATGTTTCCGTCGGGACCCATAAAAAAAAGGCTTTTGTGTTTTTTCACATAATCTTCCATTCCCGGTTCACCGCCGAAAGAATAAACGGATTTAACAAAACCGCTCTCTATGGCCGGAATCAGCGTCGGATGAGGATTCAGCGCCCAGTAACGGCATATCTTTCCTTTCAGATGTTTAGCGTATGTGGGCAGCAGAAGTTCTATCGCCGCGGAGTTGTATCCTATGCCGTGATTGAGTGAATCAACCCTGTATTTTTCATATATGCCTTTTATCACCATCATTCCAAGAAGAATCTGGAGCCTGGAAATTTTTGCCGGATCCCTCGTGAATAGAGGCTGAATATAGTAATCTTCTCCGGTGGGCACGACAAAATTCACCCAATCACCGGGGATATCCACGCGCGGAAGTTTTTCTTTTATCTCTTTCACCTGGGCTATGACAATGCCGCCGCCGAAAGCCGCGGCTTCGCATATCACAGGCGTGTCCTCGGTGTTGTAACCGGTGTAAAGATTCCCGTCTTTATCGGCGTAATCTGCCACAACCAGCGCGATATCCGGCGTGAGGTCGGAAAAATACCGGGCGTAAAGTTCAAGGTAGGTGTGTATAGCGCCTATTTTTATTTTTTTCTCGTCGACAAGACGGTAGAGCCGCTTTGCCTGAGGCCCCGAAAAAGCAAAATCAAGTTTTTCCGCTATCCCCTTCTCGAACATATCAAGATGTTCGGGAAGCACCACGGATGACTGCACCATGTGGAGCCTGTTCACCTTTGAAGGATCCAGCGAACTCATCGCGCGGGCGAGAAAATCCGCCTGCTTCTGGTTGTCTCCTTCCAGGCACACCCGCGAGCCTGAAGGGATGACGGCCTCCAGAAAATCCTTTATGCGGTTTTTATCAATTAATTTTCCGCACTCGCCGGAAAAAACCCTTCCCTTTTTAATTGAAGCTTTTTTGTTCATGGCCTGATTTTATAAAATTAAGGGGCTTTCCGCAATTATAATGCCCCCGGGAAGCGTTTTTTCGCTAGACGGAAAATTTTTAACGGAGAAAAAATCTAAAATTGCTCAACTCCTCCGCCTCAGGGCGTCGTCAGACAGTCGCAATTTTTTAACGATTTTTTATCCTAAATTTTCCTATATCGCTCAAAATCGTCTTTCCGGGCGCATTTAATCAATAACCGTCAAATCTGCGCTCATTTTATTCAGAATTTTGTCCGCCTGTAATAGAACAGCTTTATCCGGAATTGCTTCCACGGCTTTTAAATTTTCTGCCAGCTGCACCGTATTCCTCGCGCCCGTGAGGACAGAGGCGACGCCCTTTTTCCGCATCAGCCAGGCGAGGGCAAAACCGGCGGCGCTGATGCCGCAGGCTTCGGCAAGTTCTTCTATTTTTTCAAAGGCTTTTTTTTCGGCCGAATAATACGGTTCGCTGAAATCTTTCATGTTTTTACGGCGCAGATCCCGGGGCGGAATACATCCTTCCCTGAAAAACTTGCCCGTCAGCATGCCGCCGTGAAGCGGGCTGTATGCCAGAACGGAGATGCCGTTTTTGACGCAGAAGGGAAGTATTTCTTCCTCGATGCCGCGGTTGAACATGCTGTATGGCGGCTGAAGGAAATGCAGCGGGCAGACCTCCATAAATTGCCTCATCTCGGAAACGGAGTGGTTGCTCACACCCACAGACCTTATCAGCCCTTCCTCGTAAAACCCTCTCATCGTTTTCGCGCTTTCCCCGACGGGCACGGCGGGATCCGGCCAGTGGATGTGGTATATGTCTATGTAATCAGTCCCGAGACGCGAAAGACTTTCCTCTATTTCTTTTTTCATCCTGTCCCTTTTCAGATTGTGAAATCCCGGCGCGTCCGGATCCAATCCGAGTTTGGTGGAGATAATAATGTTTTTTCTGATCCTGTTACCGGCAATAAATCCGCCCACGAGTTTTTCCGCGCGGCCGAAACCGTAGAAAGGCGCTGTGTCAAAAAGGTTCACCCCCGCGCTGAAGGCCGCGGCCATGACAGCGTTTGAGACATCGTCTTCCTGTTCGCCCCACCATTTGCCGCCGCCGAAAACCCATGTGCCGAGGCCCAGCGCCGAAATCTTTTCCTTCAGATTCCCCGCACTGTTATAGGTCATTTGCGGCGGGTGAGGCGGCAGAGTTTTTTTATGCCCCGGGCTTTATCAAAGGGGATCTCTTCCATGCGCCATGCCCAGTTACCTCTCCATGTGCCCGGCGTGTTGAAGCGCGCCTTGCGCCCCAGGCCGAGAATATCCTGCATGGGGAATAAAGCGAAAGCCGCCTTTGAGCGCATGGCAAGTTCCATCATCTGTGAATTCAGGTCCAGCACCTCCCCGAGATGTTTGCTTACTATCCTCCTGCGGCGCGGGCTGCACGAAGAATACCAGCCGATAAGCGTGTCATTGTCATGAGTGCCGGTATAAACCACGCAGTTTCTCTCGTAATTAGCGGGCAGAAACTGATTTTTATCGCCTAGCGAAAAGGCGAACTGCAGCACTTTCATACCTGGGAAACCCAGCTTCATCCTGAATTTCTTCACAGGCTTCGGTATGTAACCGAGGTCTTCCGCTATTACGGGCGCAGACGGATAAGTTTTTTTGATCTCGGCAAAAAGTTCAAGACCAGGCACCCTTGTCCATCTGCCCTTTTTCGCCGTTTTATTGCCCGCGGGTATCTTCCAGTATGAATAGAATCCTCTGAAATGGTCTATCCTGACGAAATCAAACATCTCAAATGATAGTCCGAGCCGTCTCTTCCACCATGTGAAAGAGTTTTTTTTCATGGCCTTCCAGTCATAGACGGGATTGCCCCACACCTGACCGTTTTTGCTGAAATAATCCGGCGGCACCCCGGAAATGGATTTCGGTTTCCCGTTTTTTGTCAGCAGAAAAAGTTCCTTGTGCGCCCACACGTCCGCGGAATCGCGCGAAACGAACATCGGCATATCGCCTATTATCTTTACTCCCTTTTTCCTCGCGTAAAAGCGCAGCTCATTCCATTGGCTGAAAAATAAATACTGTATGAATTTGTGCCTCAGAATAATCCGGATGTTTTTTTCGCGCATGCGCGCCATGTCCGGTTCCCGTCTCATCCTCGCCCACAAGGGCCATTTTGTCCAGGGCGACCCGTGCCTTTCCCTGAGCGTCATAAAATCGCAGTAATCGTTGAGCCACGCCGAATTTTTTTCGCAGAATCCCTCAAAGCATTTATCAGGTTTGAAATTCTCAAAAGCCTCTTTGAGTATCCTGTTTTTAAAAGCTATAACACGGCGGAACAGCACCTTATCATCGCGGAAACCGGGAATCTCCGGTTTTTTACGGAGAAGTTTTTTCTCAAGAAGACCCTCAACACTTATCATCAGTGGATTCCCCGCGCAGGATGAGACGCAGTCGTAGGGCGAATCAAAGGCGCTGTGCTGAAGAGGCAAAACCTGCCACAGAGTCATTCCAGATGCGGCGAGAAAATCAATAAAGCCCCGGGCGGATGAGCCGAAGTCGCCGGAGCCGTAAGGAGAAGGTAACGCTGTGGGATGAAGGATTAATCCGCTGCGCCGGTTCAGGTTCATTGTTGTTTCAGATGAAGAATCGGGTGTACGCTTTGCAGAGGAGAAAACTGAATAAAACGGTTCCCGCAAGAGTAACGACCCATCCGGCGAATATCAGGGCTATTTTTCCGTAACTGACGGTTTTAGCTCCTTTTACAAGACCCACGCCGAGAACGGCGCCGACGACGGCTTGCGATGAAGACACCGGCACGCCCATCTGAGCGAAAATATGCAGGATAAGCGAACCGCTGAGGATTGTCACGAGAGCGCTGAAAGGGTCCAGTACCGTTATGCCGCTTCCGACCGTTGACATGACATTTTTTGAATATGTGACAACGCCGAAAACAATGGCCAGCCCCCCCAAGATCTGGGCGTTGAAGGAGCTTATCATGCCGCTTTCAACATAGATACCGACGACATTGGCCAGATTGTTCGCGCCGAGAGAATACGCGCCGTAACAGCCGATGACTATAGACGCTATCCTTATTGTCCAGTTGAGCATCATGATGTTCTTTATGCGCTTGGCCCAGATGAAACTGAGCAGATGATAAAAAATAACGGTAAAGATCGCCGCGCCTATAGGAGTGACGATCCAGCAGTAGACGGATTTCATCACCTTTGAATAATCCACCGCGCTGCCCGCGGCCAGGCCCGCGCCTATCATGGAACCCACGATAGAATGCGAAGTTGAAGCTGGTATTTTCGCGAAACTCATCAGATTCATCATAATGCCCGCCGAGAGCGTCACGATAAATATCTCCGCCGGGGTGAGACCCTGCACCATCGCGCCTATGTGCTCAAAACCCCTGGCTCCGCCTATCATAGCTCCGAGCATTATGAAGATGGAAGTAAAAAGAATGGCGCCTCGGTAACTTATTATGCCCGAATGCGCCTGGGGGCCGAAAAC
>Ga0180732_1000187_pt1 | contig 60355 bp, 62 predicted proteins | sample KR11_01MetaG_FD_148674 | JGI IMG/M metagenome (GOLD analysis project Ga0180732, IMG submission 148674) | Groundwater microbial communities from the Olkiluoto Island deep subsurface site, Finland - KR11_0.1 MetaG | ecosystem: Environmental > Aquatic > Deep subsurface > Groundwater | place... | reverse complement strand
ACTTCAAGAGGGTCTTATTCAGTATTAGCGAGATGTCTTGATAATGATGGCAATGCTAAAGAAGGAGAGCCAGTAAATATTAGCATTGGCCAAAATTGTCCAGATTGTCACGCTAATAATACTGACAGATGCGAAACTCCTCCTAAATGCGAAAAAGATTGTGGGGCTGATTCTCAATGCGATGAAAAAGAACGCAATTCCAGCTGGACATCGTCCGGCAACACTTGCAATGGCTGTGGAAATGGCTGTAATTACAGCATAGACACTCAGAAACCCGAAGCATACAAATTAATAAATGATGACTGCTACTATGGCTGTAGTGTAAGCTGTGGTAGCAATGGCTGGATAAAATTGTATAGCTCTTTGGTCTGTTCAATTAACTCTTGCCCTATCACCAAAACTTCCGGCAACACTTGCTATTCTCTCCGCGGTTGCGGCATTGGCGGCTGTACATATCTAAACGCAGACACGAATAAGGGATGCTCACAATCGGTTTGCGCAGAATCTGGATGGAATAACTCTGCTTGTTCGCAGTATAATAAAGAGCTGTATATTACAGAAGGATTTAATAACTCCGACGATTATATAAGTGGTTATCTATTTTGCGATTCAGATCACCTTATTGTAAGCGGGGATTGTGTCCCAGATGATAATAATGATAAAATTATCTCCAATTGGCAAACTGGAAGCAGAGGTTGGTTTTGTGAATTTGAGTGTAATGGTTGGTGCACCGCAGACGGTACAATAAAAATAACTTGTAAGCCATGACAAGGATTGTTTCGCGCGGATTGTGTGGATTGACTGCTGTGGATTGACTACTAAGTCCCTTGATCCTTTGATAGATTTGACTTTCAATTAAAATCAAGATAAAAAAAATAGGCATTTTTGTTGTTTTCTTTTTGCCCCCGTAGCTCAATTGGCAGAGCAAAAATGTCTGGGACGCACTACTCTTAAGCTTCTGTTCATATTGACTTCTGCACATTAAAAATCTTATAATAGATATAAGGGCACAGAAAGATATATTAGCCCGTTCGCATGAAACCGAAACCAAACGAAAAAAGAATAGTACAGTGCCTCAGGAAGCAAGGATTGAGCTATAATGAAATTCTGCAAAAGGTGCCAGTGACTAAAAGTAGCATTAGTTTTTGGTGTCAGGGTGTTGAATTAACACCTGAACAAAAAGAAAGGTTAAACAAAAAACGAGAAAGAAATTTGCAAAGGATCATAATCCTTGGACCAAAAGCCATAGCCAAGAAAAGAAAAAAAGAAATTCACAAGATAAAAATTGAGGCAAAAAAAGAAATTCACTCCCTTGCCCCTTATGAATTTAAGATAGTCGGCGCAATGCTATATTGGGCCGAAGGCAGTAAGAGTGGTGGCGTAGAAATTACCAACTCAGACCCAAAACTAATAAAATTTATGGTTCGCTGGCTTAAACAGGTTTGTGAGGCACAACCTGAAAGATTAAAGGCACGATTAAACATCCACGCCAATCAAAATGATAAAAAGATAAAAAAATATTGGTCTGAAATTACAAATATCCCCATATCTCAATTTGGTAAAAGTTACATTAAACCAGAAGGCACGGGTCATAGGAAAAATATTCTAGATAATGGAGTAATTAGAATAAGATTTGGAAGCGAGGATTTGCGCCACAGAATTATGACTTGGATTAAAGTATTATATCAATCGTTATGAAAAAATTATGGCAACTAAGAGAAAATGCTATAAAGCTAAGGAGGTTAGGTTGGGCTTATTCTGAAATTCAGAAGAAAGTGCCTGTTCACAAAATTACACTTAGCAAATGGTGCCGAGATATTGAACTAACCTCTCGACAAATTAAATCCCATGGAGGGAGGTATGCTAATCGTCTGAAAGGCGCAAAAGCCAATTGCCTTAAAAGGCAAAAAGAAATAATAAGAATTCAGAAAAAGGCAGAGAACGAAATTCATATTCTTACTCCTTATGAACTTAAGATAGCTGGCGCAGCCCTATATTGGGGCGAAGGAAATAAATCTCATGGCTTGGCGTTCAGTAATTCTGATCCTGAATTAGTGAAATTTATGATGAAGTGGTTTCAAGAAACTTGCGAAGTGCCAAACAAAAAAATAAGAGCGTATCTTTATCTGCATACTGGACAAAATGAGAAAAAAATGCAAAAATACTGGTCGAGAGTAACAAATATCCCCTTAAATCAATTTAATAAAACTATTTTAAAAAAGGAGGGTTCGGCTAGTCGTAAATATAGTCAAGACAAATATAAGGGCACAATAAAGATTCAAGTTCTAAATGAAAATTTAAAGCATAGAATACTTTCCTGGATTGAACAATTTAATTTTACTTGAGGGATAGTTCTTAATTGCCAGAATAATCCTGCATTTTGTAACCGCCCCCGTAACTCAACAGGTAGAGTGTCCGCCTCTTAAGCGGGTTGTTCCAGGTTCGAGTCCTGGTGGGGGCATATTCGCTACGCTCAAGTTAAAAATTAAAAGTTAAAAATAAAAAACAAAAATTACGAGACCGGGTCTCGTAATTTTCTGGTTTGCTGTTGACAAAATCGTTGAGTTGATATATTATTACAATGTATTAAACATCGTGCATTACCCCCTCATCTTTTTCACCACCCGGAGTAGCTTGGGGAGGCGTCAATCCCTCCCCAGCTCTCAACTTGTTGGCGAGAAAGAAAAGGAGTTGTTCATTGTCAATTGATTTCGTTTTACACGCTCTTAGCACTGCTAAGAACGTTTTCCCTTTTAATAATCCTTGACACGAAAAACACCAAGCCATATAATACAATTAGACATAGGGTTCCAAGAGGTTCTTTGTGGACCTTGTGCGACCTCCTTACCAAAGACGCCCTGCTGGCAATCCCTTTCAGTTCTGCCAACTGTTTACCTGTCAGCAGTGGCGTCTCTCGCAAAGAACCAATTGCTCTTTTGTTAAGTCCTCTTCGGAGGACTTTTTCTTTAAACTGTTGCTTTTTAAAAAATTTTCGTATACAATATAAAAACTATGCTTACACAAAAAGACAAAGAAAAAATTATCAAGGAGCACGAGGTGCACAAGACCGACACTGGCTCACCAGAAGTCCAGTGCGCTCTTTTGACCACAGAAATCAAGCGCCTGCTTTCGCATCTTAAAAAGCACCCAAAAGACCTGCATTCTAAGAGAGGGCTTTTGCAGATGGTTGCAAGAAGGCGGAGATTATTAAAGTATTCTCCAGCAAAAAATGTCAGGAGATACAATGCCCTTATTAAAAAAATAGGCCTTAAGAAACGATGAAAAGCCAAAAACATCCAGACCAAAGAGTGGTTGTGTTGATAGACACTCAAAACTTGTATTACTCGGCAAAAAACTTATACCATTCTAAGGTAAATTTTGAAGAAATTTTGAAATTGGCAATAAGTGGAAGGCGGCTTGTCCGCGCTTTTGCTTATGTGGTTCAAACCAAGACAGGAGAGGAAAAACCATTCTTTGAGGCGCTCACTGGTTTAGGTATTGAAACCAGGGTCAAACAATTGCAGGAATATTACGGAGGACTCAAAAAAGCGGACTGGGATGTTGGAATAGTGGTTGACGGCATCAGGGCATCTACTTCTGCGGATGTAATAATATTGGTTTCTGGAGACGGCGATTTTATTCCTTTTCTGGAATATCTGAAAAACCAAGGAAAAAGGGTTGAGGTAATCGCTTTCGGCCGGTCTACTTCTTCAAAAATCAAAGAAGAAGCAGACGAATTTATAGACATTGAAAAGGACTATAAAAAATATCTTCTTAAGAAAATTTGAATCGATTAAAAATAAAATTTGACTAATATGAAATTTAATAAAGAAATAGGAGGCAAAAATTTTGAAGTAGAGATAGATACTTTAGCAGAGCAGGCAAATGGTAGTATTTTTGTAAGAATGGGCGATACGCTCGTTATGGCAACTGCCACAATGTCCCCCCAAGATTTGGAGGGTCTTAATTTTTTTCCTTTGACAGTTGAGTTCCAGGAAAAATTTTACGCTACTGGAAAAATATTAGGTTCAAGATTTATGAGGAGAGAAGGCAGACCATCTGAAGAATCAATCCTTACATCCCGCCTGATTGACAGGTGTATAAGACCATTATTCCCAGATGATTTAAAAAGAGAAGTTCAAATAATTGTAAGCTGCTATTCTTTTGACAAGGAAAACGACCCTGATATCCCTGGAGTTATGGCTGCTTCATTGGCCCTCGGGATATCTGATATTCCATGGAATGGACCAATCGCCCCAATAAGAGTGGCGAAGGTTGATAATAACCTTATCTTAAATCCAAATTACGAAGATAGGGGCAAGGGACATTTGGAAATAATGCTAAGCGGAGTTCAACAAGGAAAGAATGCTGTAATCAATATGATTGAAGCCCAAGCAAACGAAGCAAAAGAAAACGAAATTTTTGAAGCAACTGAATTTGCTGAAAAGCATCTTGGAGAAATATTGGATTTTCAAAAAGAGATTATCGCTAAGGCAGGCAAAGAAAAAATTCAAATTGAAAAAGAATCTAATCTAGAAATAGCAGCAAAGTTAAAGGAATCGTTTTCTCAAAAATTAGAAGACGCAATGACCCAACCCTTATCACTTGAAAGCAAAAGGGCTATGCAGATTCTTGAAAACGAAATTATTGAATTCACAAAAGAAAATTTCGGAGAGGAGAAAATAGAAATAGCCAAGAGATTCATTGAAAAGGAACTTACCGAAATTCTCCACAATCTCGTTCTTGAAAAAGGAAAAAGGCCTGATGGCAGAAAACTGGACGAAGTGCGAAAAATTGATTCTATGATTGAAATTCTGCCAAGGGCTCATGGTTCAGCTGTTTTCATAAGGGGAACAACCAAAGCGCTATCCAGCGTTACTCTCGGTCCTCCGGGCGACCAACGGTTGATTGAGGGAATGGAAATCAGTGGAAAGCAAAGATTTATGCATCACTATAATTTCCCACCTTATTGCTCTGGAGAAGTCAAACCATTAAGAGGTCCTGGCAGAAGAGAAATAGGACACGGAATGCTTGCGGAGAAAGCTCTGCTTCCACTTATTCCCAAATTTGAAGATTTTCCCTATACTATAAGAATAGTAACAGAAATTCTTTCTTCGAATGGGTCCACTTCAATGGCTTCGGTAAGCGCTGCTTCGTTGGCATTAATGGATGCTGGAGTACCGATTAAAAATACAGCTGCAGGGATTGCGATTGGCTTGATTAAATCTGACAATGATTATCGCTTGTTAACAGACATACAGGGACCAGAGGACCATTCTGGCGATATGGACTTTAAGGTTGCTGGGACGCTTGAGGGGATTACAGCAATTCAAATGGATGTTAAAATAAATGGTATAGATTTAAACATAATAAAAGAAGCGCTTGAAAAAGCAAAACATGCCAGAGAGCAGATAATAAAAGCTATTCACAAGACCATCGCCAAACCAAAGCCGAATCTATCTCCTTACGCTCCAAAGATTTTCAGAATTAAAATCAATCCAGAAAAAATAGGCGCTGTAATCGGAACAGGCGGAAAGGTAATCAACGAAATTATTGATGTGTGCGGAGTGACTATTGATATAGAAGATGACGGCAATGTCTTTATCTCTGCTGAATCAGAAGAGGCAGCAAAAAAAGCCATTGACTGGGTAGAAGGACTCACTCGCGAAGTTGTTGTTGGCGAGATATTTCAGGGAAAGGTTGTAAAAATTCTTGACTTCGGCGCGTTTGTGGAGATTCTGCCAGGCAAAGACGGCTTGGTTCATATATCAGAGTTAGAACAATCCCGCGTCAACAAAGTAGATGATGTGGTGAAGCTTGGCGACATAATACCTGTAAAAGTGATTTCTGTTGACGACCAAGGAAGAATCAATCTCTCCAAAAAGCAAGCCCAAGCTCAAAAAGGAGGAAAAATATAATTTATATTGGGCACGAGATGTTATTTACTCAAAGCCCCAAATCTCATTTAGGAAACCCGTGCCTTCTTTGTTAAAAGTTTGGTGATTTTTTATTCCCATGGCAGAAACAAACCACGAAAAACTAGATATCCCGCCTGAAGCAATCCGGACAATGAAAAAGGACTTAGCTGGCATCACTCGAGGAGAGTGGGATTTGGCTTTGGCTGAAGCGGAAATTCAAGAGTTGCTTCAACAGTTCCGCGAAAGACAAAAACAAGCAGAGGCGCAGAAGCTCATGGAACAACAAAATCTAAAACCACAAAAAGAAGAGCCAAAAGAAAAAAAGGAAGAAAAAAAGCCCGAAGAACCAGTGGAGGAAGCGCCCGAAGAACCAAAAAAGAAAGAAATAAGCGCTTCAGACCAAGAAAAAATAATTGCGGAGGAAATCAAGAAACGGGCAAAGAAAAGGGAAGAAATGGTGAATCAGAGCATGGAAAAAGAGGACTTTAAAAAAGCGCTTGAACAAGAAGAAAAAGCAGATGCCCAGACAAAAGAAAGAACAGAGAAAGAGCTTCGTGAAAAATTGGAGCGATTGCAGGAGGCGCTTAAAGAAATCCCAAATGAAAAAATCCCTCTTGAAGAAAACCAAAGTTATTACCTCAAAGACCAAGCAAAAATAGAAAAGGACTTGGAGCCAATTTTAGAAAGCGAAAAGAAAATAGAGGAGAATATAAAATTTATTGAGGGCATTGAAAAAACTGCGATTACTCCACGCCAAAAGAAAAAAGCGGAGCAGGAAAGACAATTAGCAGAACAAGAGAGAGAAACCATAGAAAAACAAAGGTGGGACTATGAGCAGAAAAAATTTCAAATTGAGAAACAATTAAAAGAAATAGAATTCGGCTTCCATCAACTCGCCCAAAAAGAAGCCAAGATTAAACAGGAAATTGGCTTGGTCAATCAAGAAATAGAAAAAATTGAGAAAGCCAAAGAAAAAAGAGAAATAGAAATAAAAATCAGCCAATTAGCAAAAGAAAAGGTAGAGCATGATGTTATTAAGGCAAAGATTTTATCGCAAAGAAAAGCAATAGAAGAAAAATTGGCAGAAGTGATAATAAGAGAACAAAAGCTGGAAAAAGAATTAAGTTATATCCAAGAAGAAGAGCGATTAGCGAGCGAAACGGAAAAACAAAGAGTAGAGCAGGAGAGATGGAAATTGGAAAAAATGCGTTCAGGCATTGAAAAAGAAAGATGGATAGTAGAAGAAGACAAGACCAAAATCCGCCTTGAAGAAAACCGAATCAATGTAAGATATCAGAAAATATTAGAACAGGAAAATCAGTACAGAAAAAGAATCCAGGATATTAATCAGATATTAGGAATTATTGTTCCAAAAGAAGTTCTTGACCCGAGAGATAGGCCAGAACCGACTATCAAGCCACAGGAAGAGCAAATAGAAAAAGATGACTATCTAGAAGAAAAACCAGCATCCGAAAGATTAAAAGAAGATAAATCGCCGACCCCCATAAAAACAGATGAAGACCAAAAGCAAGCTCCGATAGAAGAGCCAAGCGAGAAAAAGACAGCCCCAGGGCAATTAACAGAGCAGGAACAAGCCAAGGAAGAGTTAGCAAAAATTGAGGCAAAACAAAGAAGGGAAGAATTGCTTAAAAAATTAAGGACCGTAAGGGAAAGAGAAACCCAAAACAAGGAAAAACAACTGCTCCAAAGAATCAGGCAGGGAGCGACTATCCCTGAACCGCCTACCGAACAACAAGGCCCGACTCCACAAATCTCATCACAACACCCGCCTTTGATGAATCTCCCTTCTGAAAGAGATGTTAAAAAATCCAAATTAAGATTATTGCTTATTGGAATTGCTGTTGTTGTTATAATCAGCATTATCGGTTTTTGGTATTGGTATGCCAAGGTGAGAGAAAAACCAGAAGCGCCTATGCCGCCACAGATAGAAACGCCTACTCCGCCAGCAACCACAACACCTTCTAATGGAACAACAACCGAGCCACTTGTCCCATCCTCAAGCTTAATTCCTGTAAACACAACATTTCCTTTGAAAGTATCTGAACAAACAGATGTAGCATTGCTTGTCTCGCAGATTCTTAAAAATACAATTATTGAAAAAAATGTATTTTCAAGGATTTTAATAGAAAATACTGTTGAGAAAAAATACTTATCTGTCTCTGAAATGCTCACTGCGCTCCAACTTAATCCTCCTTCCACTCTCTACGACCAGATAGAATCAGACGCCACATTTTTTGTTTTTCCAACTGAAAATTATTCGGTCTTTGGGTTTGTTGCCAAGAGCGCCACAGATATAAGCGATAATGAAATTATGGCGACAATGAAATCATGGGAACCGACTTTAATCACAGACAGCAGGCAGTTTGGGAGTTCTCTTGCTAAAACAAATATGGTGCCTATTGCAAACTTTCAGGAAAACAATTATAAGAATAATGTCCTGCGGTATTTGACATTAAGCCCGGCTCCGGACTGCTTCGGCGCCTGCTATGCAGCGATAGACAGCCATCTTGTCTTTAGTACTTGCTGTAATGTAATTACTAAAATTATAGACGACAAATCTTTATCCCCAACAAACACAATCAATTCGGATAAACCGCCTTCTGTCTCTGCCCCTAAAATTATCCAAAATATTGTTTCTTGGGGTTACCATACGCCCAAAAACGCCCGCTCAATAGATACAATCGTCATCCATTCTTCATATGACGCGATAGGAAGTGATCCATACAGTACATCGGGGGTTATCGCAGAATACAAAACATAACGGGGTAGCTCCGCACTATTTAATTGCCCGTAATGGGGACATATACCAACTAGTCACCGATAAGGCCGTCGCATATCATGCAGGAAACAGTAAAATGCCTGATGGGAGAACTAACGTAAATAATTTTTCTATCGGCGTTGAGTTGATATACGCTAAAAATGATACGCCAACGGAAGTCCAATATGATTCCCTGTCTAAATTGGTTGATTATTTGGTTGATAAATACAAGATTCCATTAAAAAATATCGTCGGGCACGAAGACATATCTCCTGCCAATAGACAAGACGATCCTGCTAATTTTGATTGGAACAAAATTTCATAAAATTAAAAACATTTAAATCTTTAGAATAAAAATAGAAAAATGAAAAAAGAGTTTATAGAAAAGCAAAGGGTGCGGTTAGAAGAAAACAAAAAAGCTCTCCAAAAGGAGCTAAGTCTTTTTGCTGAAAAAGATGAAAAAATAAAAGGCAACTGGAAGTCCTCTTTTCCTGATTTTGACAGTTCTGAAACCGGAGGAGGAAAACTGGAAATAGCCCAAGATGAAGTGGAGGAATATTTGAACCGTCTTCCAGTGGAGCATTCTATGGAAATCAAACTTCAAAACATAGATTTAGCGTTGGCAAAAGTAAAGAAAGGCACTTACGCAAAATGCAATAAATGCGGAAAAAGAATTTCCATGGACCGGCTTGAGGCCTGCCCAGAAGCGCAATTTTGCGTGGACTGCAAAGGCAAGGCGTAAAAACAAATATATCTCCCAAACACAAAAACCCAGCGATGGGTTTTTGTGTTTGAAAAAAATAATATACAATGATTATATATGTCTACTAATATAAGAAATTATATATTCGTTGACGAATCAGGAGACCCAGGCAAGATTCATAAGATTGATTCCTCTGGGAATAAAATTTATACTGGCGCGAGTTTATTTTATATTCTCTCCGCAGTTTGTTTGAATTCAAGAGAATTATTTTTGCTAGAAAATAAGATTTTAGAAATTAAAAATAAACATGGATTTAGGAACGAAATAAAAAGCACCATTATTCCTTTAATTCTATACAAAGACCTCCTTAAAATGATTAACAAATTAGATATAAAAATATTTTATAGATTAATAGATAAAAGGAAATATAAGGGAACATTTGCCGTTAAGGGTGATAAAAGGCTACACAATGTCTTTGATGAATATAATCTTGCAAAATTAGTCTGTTTTGCTGTTAAGAAGTGTGATATGACCGGAGTAGAAGTAGTTATAGATAGAACCGACAGAAGGCTACTGGATGGTAACTTCGAGAATTTCAATGATTATCTCAAGGGCAAAATAAATACTAAAACAATCGAAAGGATAAAACATGTCACTCATGTTAATTCGGAATATGTAAATGCAATGCAGTTATCTGATTTAGTTAGTGGTGCAATAAAAGATAGTTTTACCAAAAAGAATCCATATCTTAAAAAGATAATGGAAAAAAGGTTGTTGAAAAAGATATATTAGGTTAAATAAAAAAAGAAGCGGGCGCCCAGACCTGGGACACGCTTCAATATGATAATAGCAATCTCAAAATAATTGTCAAGTCCCCACGCAAAATACCACACAAAAACCCCTGCTGGGTTTTTAAATTTGGAGAATTAAGATAATATGAAACAAGATAAATCAATAAACAACAATATGTCTTCCAAAATATTCTCCGGAGCAGTTGTCGGTCTGGAAACCCAAATCATTGAGGTTGAATCAGATATTTCTTATGGATTAAGGAGTTTTGAGATTGTGGGCTTGCCCGACAAAGCGGTAGAGGAGTCGACTGTCATCACAAAACATTCAAAGTGTTCTTGAAAACAAAACTCCTCCCGGTAGAAGAAATAATCGGGCATAGGGTTGAAGTAGAATTGATTGAAAAATAAACTTAACGCAACTTTGACAATATGCGTCTTTTTTGTCAAAATGGAACAAATATTAATAAACTGTATATATGCCAAAAATACCCACTGGCAAATTAGCATCAATGCACATCTCTTATTCCTTTTTTCTTTATATGTTAGGGACGCAGATTATTTTTCCCTCCTGGCCATATTTATTAAAGCTCATATTTACCATATTTATTATTCTATTATCAGTGTCTGGCTCTTTATGGTATTTCAAAAAGAGAGGATATGTCATCGAAGAAAAACAAAAATTTCTTCGCTTGTCGGCAATTTGGTTTTTCTTGATAAATTTTAGTGTTCCAGTAATGTATACTATTTTGATAGTTTGGATAATGAGGACAGGCGCAAGTGCCACTGACCTTGCCAAAACATTTGCAATTTTCTTAGTGAGTTCAGGAATAACCACCCTTTTATTTTATTGGTTTACTAAAAAACTCATGCCCAGAGTAGAAAGCGGTAAGAGCTTATTAAATTGGAAAAAATAAAAAAAGGCATAGTGGAAAATAGCGCTAATTCCACTTTCTCTCTCTTGTCAACAACCAAAAACCCATCACTGGGTTTTTGTGTTTAAGAAAGGCGGTTTCTCTTTTTTTTGTTATAGCGACTTTTTTAGCTAACAAATTCTATTTTAATCCTTTTGTTAAATACTGAGGCAATTCTCTGAAGATTATCAGTAGTAAAATTCTGCCGCCCTGCTTCCATTCTAGCAATAACGCTTTGAGTTGTGCCAATCTTTTTAGCTAATCCCTGTTGTGATAAGTGTTTCTTCGCTCTCAATTGGACAATCTTATAAGCAACTTCAAGACGATGACATTCTTGTTTATATCCCTTGTTGAAATTCTTATCTTTCATCTTGGCCCTAAAATGTTTTTCGTAATTAGTTAATTTAGTCATATTTATTATTATTTATTAAAAAATCTCTATAATTTTTTTCGGCTTTAATAATTTCTTTTTTTGGTGTTTTGCTTGTTTTCTTTAAAAACGCGTGTAAAAGAATAATTTTTTTGCTAACAAATGTAAAATAAAATATTCTATGATGATTTTTGGAAAAACCAACTCTCAACTCTCTAATTTTCCCTTTAATGTGTTTTGAATACGGTTCATCCAAATATCCCTTCTTATCTTTTAATAATTCTAAATATGTAAAAACTTTTACCTGTTCTTTTTTAGACAGTTTATCAATGTATTCTTTCACGACTTCCTTTCCTTTAGAATCAATATAGTAATAGATCCTATGGTCCCCTAAATATGTCATATTCTCTTTATAGCATATATGCTATATGCGTCAAGTATCTGCTGTGGATAACTCAACTAATATTTAAGGTATAGTATTATCCTTATTATTTTCCCAAAACCCATTTCTGGGTTTTTAAATTTGGAGAATTAAGATAATATGAAACAAGATAAATCAATAAACAACAATATGTCTTCCAAAATATTCTCCGGAGCTGTTGTCGGTTTGGAAACCCAAATCATTGAGGTTGAATCAGATATTTCTTATGGATTAAGGAGTTTTGAGATTGTGGGCTTGCCCGACAAAGCGGTAGAGGAATCAACTGTCGTCACAAAACATTCAAAGTGTTCTCTAAAACACAACTTCTTCCTATAGCGGAAATAATCGGGCATAAGGATGAAGCAAAATTGATTGAAAAATAGAATTGACACCACTTTTATAGGACTGAAGTAAAATTAATTGGAAAATAGACCTGACACCATTTTTCTATTTCATCATTTTCTCATCACCGTTTTTTTCATTTGATGACTGGCAGAAACAAACATGATATACTATAAAAAATTAGAGGAATAAAATTAATAAAATATATTTATGAAAAATAAAACATTATTGATCGCGATAGTCGCCATTGTAGTATTGGCAATTTTAATTTTTTTAATACTTCTTATTAAGAATAAAACAGCTCCCGTAATGTTCCCGACGGACGAGAAAGCTTGCGACGAAATACAGGGACAGAAATTGAAAGATTATTGTTATTTGGGTGCCGCTCAAGCCAAGCAAGACATGTCTATTTGTGAGATGATACAGGAGCAGTGGGTAAAAAATGACTGTTATTTAAATGTAGCTCAAGCCAAGCAAGATATCTCAATTTGTGAGAATATACAGGATCAAGAGAGGAAAGATGACTGTTATTTAAATGTAGCTCAAGTCAAGGAAGACATATCTCTTTGTGAGGGAATGCATGGACAGAACAAAAAAGATCTTTGTTATTTGCGCATTGCTCGAGCCAAGCAAGATATATCTATTTGTGAGATGATACAGGAGCAGAAGATAAAAGAAAATCTTTGTTATAGATACATAAATCCCCAATAAATTCTGTTAAAATCCGCAATCGCAATTGGTATAAAAAAGTAGGCACACAGACATTGGACGCGCTTCAATATAATAGTGTTGAAAACGACATCAGGTCTATTTTTCTCTCTCAAACAACAACCCTAAAACCCATCACTGGGTTTTTGTGTTTGAAGAAAGATACATAATAGAATATTATGAATTATAATAAATATTATGTCTTCCAAAATATTCTCCGGAGCTGTTGTCGGTCTGGAAACTCAAATTATTGAAGTGGAATCAGATATCTCCTATGGATTAAGGAGTTTTGAGATTGTGGGCTTGCCCGACAAAGCGGTAGAGGAATCAAAAGAAAGAATAAAATCAGCCATAAAGTCATGCGGTCTTCGTCCGCCTTTTTTAAAGCCAGAAAGAATCTTGATTAACTTAGCGCCTGCTGATTTGAAAAAAGAAGGTTCGCTTTATGATTTACCCATTGCCATTGCTTATCTTGTAAAAAGCAAACAAATCAATGCAAATTGTGAAGGAAAGATGTTTGCCGGAGAATTATCATTAGATGGAACTCTGCGTCCCATAAAGGGAGCTCTTGCTTTTGCTCTTAAAGCCAACGAAGCAGATTTTCCTGAAATAATCCTGCCAATTGAAAATATGAAAGAAGCAACTCTGTGCCAAATCAATACCAATAAAAATAATTTAAGGATAATCGGAGTTGATTCTTTGCAAGCTGCGATAAATTATCTAGAAGGAAAAATAATCATTGAGCCAGCGATACTGGATATGAACGAGGTTGTTAAAAATAATGATTACAGGATTGGATTGGATTGGGTAAAAGGACAAAACCATGCTAAAAGAGCTTTAATAATCGCTGCTGCCGGGGGCCACAATCTCTTACTTGTCGGGCCACCGGGCGGAGGAAAAAGCTTATTGGCAAAGTCCTTGCCTTCAATCTTGCCAGACTTATCAGCGGAAGAAATGCTTGAACTCACCAAAATCTACAGCATTTCCGGACTGCTTTCAAAAGAAGAACCGATTGTAACAAAGAGGCCTTTTCGCGCAGCCCACCACACTGCTTCCAAGGTTTCAATAATAGGGGGTGGCACTCCGATTCGGCCTGGCGAGATTACTCTTGCCCACAGAGGAATTTTATTCTTAGACGAATTCCCGGAATTCAATAAAGATGTGCTGGAAGCGCTTAGGCAACCATTGGAAGACGGGACTATAACTGTAATGCGGGCAGTTCAAAGAATCACATTTCCTTGCCATTTCAGTTTGATTGCTGCTGCCAATCCATGCCCTTGCGGACACTTAAACGACCCGAACAATCCGTGCTCATGCACTCCCTCGCAAATAGCAAAATACAAACGCAAACTCTCGGGTCCGATAATTGACAGAATTGACATGGTGGTTGAATTGCCCCAAGTAGAGTTTGAAAAACTGACAGCTCCTGACAGCAATCAGGAAACAATTGAAGCAAGGGGAGAAATAGAAAAAGCAAGAAAGATTCAGAACGAGCGATTTCAAGAGAGTAAGATGATAACTAACAGCGAAATGGAGGTGCCGGAAATAAAAAAGCACTGCCAGATAAATTCATCATCAAACAATATCTTGAGGAGCTATGTTAACTCTGGCAAACTCTCTGCCCGCGGTTATCATCGGGTATTAAAAATAGCCCGCACTATTGCGGACTTAGCAGGAACAGATGAGATTTTGCTTGAGAATCTACACGAGGCATTAATGTATCGCCTCGCTGATATTTCTCACTAATCACTGACAATAATTATTGATTATTGATGATTGATGATTGATTATTTCGCAAAAGGGTTTTTGCCTCCCCTTACATCAAAATGAAGATGACATCCTCCTGGACCAGCAGGAATAGTGTGTCCCGAATAACCAATATATCCGATTATCTGGCCTTGAGAAACTTTCTGCCCAGCGGAAACAGCAATCTTTGACATATGTCCATAAAAGGTAACTACTCCATTAGGATGTAAAATTCTTACATATCTGCCTGCTCTTGTGTCCCATCCAGTTCTCTGGATTTCTCCTTGCGCAGCAGCGAAAATAGGGGAGTCGCATTCGCCTGTTGCAAAATCAACTGCATTATACCAGTGGAGTCCTTGAGTAATCTTCCACGGAGAAGGAACTGGAACAATAAAGTATGAATTTGGTATAGCCGTAGTTGTTGGGGCTGAATATATTTTCGGCGCTGGCCTTGTTCCCCCCGGAATAATCAAAATGTCTCCAACCACAATTGCCCCATTTTCTGATAAATTGTTAAACACAATAATAGTGTCTTTTGACGCCTTGTAATCCCTTGCTATCTCGCTTATCGTGTCACCATTCTGCGTAATATGCATAGCGCCTGTTACAGGCAGAATAATCAATGTTTTACCCACAGTGAGAGTTGACTTTGTGGTTAAATTATTTGCCCAAAGTATTGTTTCTGCGCTAATATCAAATTGTTGGGCAATGCTCTTTATTGTATCGCCTTTCTGAATAACATATTCTTCAACCCCTGTTTCGTCATGGCTCGTGCCGCCGCCTGTTCCTAATGATGCTAATGCCTTGTAATCCAAAACAGTGGAAGCAGAAATAGCCAATAAGCTGTTATCTTGGATAGAGAATAAATCAGGATAGTGTTTTTTCTCCTCTCCTTGGCAAAGAGTGGAACAAGAGGATTGCGAGGAGTTGTCTTGATTTGAAATACTTGGAATAATAACAGAAAAATCCTTATTGCCTGCATTAGCAATAAGGATTACTATAAGAAACAAGAATAAGAAAAAACAGGGCTTAGTGTATTTCTTAAGCCAAAGGGGGAATTTTAAATTTTTTCTGATCGTAGGAATAGCTTTTGGCAAACAACTGAATCTTTGTTCAGCTGTCGCCTGTTGTCTAAACTATCAAATCTATCTACTTATCATTTAATCCCAAAAAGCCAATTTAGTCAAGCTTTTTATCCACAAAAATGGATTTGTGCTCAAAACAAACAATCAAGTCCTTATTGAAAAATAGCAATATTTTTCCATCCAAAAAATTGGGACAGAATTTTTTAATTGACCAAGGGATTATTGAAAAAATAATCGAATCAGCTGATTTAAATAATCAAGACATAGTATTGGAAATAGGGCCAGGGCTTGGCTGTCTTACTCAAGCATTGGGGCAAAAAGCAAAAAAAGTGATTGCAATTGAAAAAGATAGACGGATGATAGAAATATTGAAAAATAATCTCAAGGAGTTCAAAAATGTAAGGATTGTTTTGGGAGATATTCTTAATATTCAAAATTCAAAATTCAAAATTCAAAATTCGTATAAGGTTGCGGCGAACTTGCCATATAATATTGCCTTGCCTGTAATCAGAAAATTCATAGAAGCGACAAATCCTCCTGAATTAATGATTTTAATGATTCAAAAAGAAGTAGCGCAGAAAATATGCGGAGAAAAATCATGCCTACCAAAAATCGCTGTTGAACTGTTCGCTAAATCCGAAATATTATTTTTTGTTCCAAAAGAATCTTTCTTTCCAGCCCCCAAAGTTGATGGCGCAGTGATTAAAGTTTCTGAAATACAAAAAAATATCCCAAATGTTAATATGGAATTGCTTTTCAGAATTGTAAAAGCTGGATTTTCTCATCCCAGAAAAACAATTTTAAATAATCTGTCAAAAAAATTAAATATATCCAGGAACGATACAGCCAAATGGCTGGAAAAGACAAATATTCCCTGTGAAAAAAGGCCTCAAGACATTAATTTAAAAGAGTGGATAAAGCTTGTTGATGGTTTTGATTTTTAATTCGTGTTAAAATTATCAAATAATCGAATCCAAAAATGAAGTTAAAAAATTTCCTCATTATATCAAAACGAAAAATACTACTTTGGCTGGTTTTTGCTTTTACAATGATTTTTATCCCATTGCATCCCATAAGAGCGCAGTGGGGTATTGAAATCCTTACCGCCCCATTTGTTCTGCTGGCAAAACTCGTGACGTTGTGTATTGTTGGGGTTCCGGTATCTTTTTGGTGCCTCGATATAGCTCAAATATTTCTGACTTGGGCTGCCAATCCTGCTCTAGTTGGCGGAGTTACCAATAATCCTTTTGTCCTGGCGGGCTGGGCAACGATTAGGGATTTCAGCAATCTCTTTTTTATCCTGATTATCGTGGCAATCGGAATAGCGACTGCTTTGAGAGTAAAACAATATGAGGTAAGGAAAACCCTTCCTCGCCTGATTATTGTCGCTGTATTGATAAACTTTTCTCCTGTAATCTGCGGGGTCTTCATAGACGCTGCTAATATCATTGCTAATTTCTTTTTCACTGCAGGAGCCGGGGGATTCAGCGACGTCATTACTATTGCGCAAAGTTCAAAAGGTTGGTTGGTAAGAGAACTCTCCAGTATCTCCGGCGTCTGGGCGCAGATAAGAACAGGCGAACTTTTCTTCAAGGCAATAGCTGTGTTAGTTTTCAATTTATTCGGAACTTTTGTCTTATTCCTAATGGGCATACTTTTCATAGTCAGAAATCTTGCTTTGTGGATTTTAGTAATCTTATCTCCTCTAGCATTCCTTTCTTCCATATTCCCCAAAAATCCTGTTACTAAAAAAGCCACTCCTTTTGGTATGTGGCGAGACCAATTCGTAAAATGGACTTTTGTTGGGGTTACTGGCTCATTCTTCTTATATCTAGCCCAATTGATGATGAGAATGGGAACAAAAACGCTTCTTAATAACAATCTGCCCGCAACACATGCGTCCGATGCTGGCGGGAATATAATAACCGGCTTAATGGTAATGGCTGTGCCTTTGGTTTTCCTTGGCATAGGATATTTTGTTACTGTTTCCAGTTCAGCAATGGGAGCAGGCGCCATCACTAATTTTGGCAAAAAAGGCCTTGCCTGGGGCAAGAGCAAAGCTGGAGGTATGGCAATAAACAGATTGAGAAAAGATATTGTAGACCCTTATAAGAGAGCAGGACAAAAGGTGGGAGAAAGAATAGCAAACAAGGCGCCAGGGGAAAGAGCAGAACGCTACAAGCAATCTCATGGCATTGCTAAGGTTGGTAAAACAATAGCAAGAGGAGCAATTCCTTATTCAATTAGAGAATGGGGTGCTGCAAAATTAAAACCTGGTCTAGCTGAAAGAGGTGTTTCTAATGTCGAAAAAGCAAAAGATGAAGCTGGAAAACTAAAAACAAAAGAAGGACGTCGAGCTCAATACAATAAAGCAAAAAGGGAAAAGAATAGAGAAAAGCAACTTGGAGTTGTCGTGCAAGCAATAGAAAAAGGAGAATTGGATGGATATTCAGATGGAGAAATTCAATCTGCAATAAAAGACGCTGGACAAATTAATAAAAAATTAGCAGAAGATATAATACAAGCAACTCCTAATTTAGCGCAAGAGATTTATGATGATTATCATGCTGATAATCCGAATATAATGACTGAATATAACAACTTAAACACACAATTAACAACTGCTAACGCTGCTGGGAATCAACCATTAGCCGAAAAATTAGAAAGACAAATGGATAGAGTTAAACAACCAGCAGATAGTCGAGGGTTATGGATGTCGCCAGAAGACATACAGCACTATGGAACTTTTGAGGCGAAAACAGTACTCACAACAAAAGCAAAAGATATTGGAAAGCTAAGAAAAAATTATGTAAAGACAAATAGATTTATGGAAATCGCCCAAGATGCCAGCCACCAAGGCAAAAATGCATTGAGTGGAAACCATCTATCAAAAATAGCAGAAGAGTACGGAACATCTGCGGTTGATTTGTATAACGATACTTCTGACAGGATAAATCCAACTGGTAGATGGATGGCTGATATCGCGCCTGACCGTCCTCATCCTATAAAAAGATATTTAGACACTAATCCTGGGGCTATTGCAGCAGGATATAGAATGCCAACTACAGGAGGAGGTACAGGAGGAGGAGGAGGAGGTGGTGGGACAATTTTAACACCTTCCCCAACTACTCATGTGAAAACAACTAGTCAACCAAAGATGGACGAAAGACAGAGAGCAGAAATGGAAGAAGAGCGCAGGAGAAAGAGCAGGGAGACTGGTGATAAAGGCGACCGTGGCGGTGGCGGAGAAGAATCTGATCCAAATCGTCCAGGAGGTAGACCAGGATATGGAGGAGGAAGTGGTCGTCCCGGAGGTAGACCAGGGTAGTAGGTGAAGCGCATTGTAAAAATAAGAGAGGTCAGGGCTTGCCCTGACCTCTTGTGTCTCTAGTGGATTTCTCCGCTATCAACGCTGTTCCAACAACTCTAGTATCTTCTGAATATCAGCCTTGAGTTGGCTGATCTCTTCGGGGGTTGTTTTATCTTGTGTTTTTCCAAACACGCCTTTCAGAATCTCCGAAAGACCTGGGACTGATTGAATCGTCAAGCTCGCTGCCAAAGGCGATTTTTCGACCGCTTCAAGCGTTCTAACGAGCTTTCCAAGGTCTCCGAAGCGTTGAATCACTTCATAAACCTTTTCAAGGCGAGCAACTTCTCCATCCGCCTCAATTGACGCCTTTTCTCGCGTCGCTTCAGCAGTTACGATAGTTGCTTCTTTGTCCATCTCAGCATTGAACTTCTTGAGCGTAGCAGCCCGATAATCAGCAGGTGGGTCAATGCTTATAACCCCCAAGCTGATAACCTTAATTCCATACTCATTTTCTATCTCTGGAATCGGACCGCCAAGAATAGAGAGCTCGTTGAAAATGTCCTTTCCGATGTCACTCGCCTTCTTGATGTGCTCGTCGTAGGTTTTTCCTGTGACCTTGTCGCGGACAGCGGCTCGCAAGGGCTGAATAGTCAACTCCAACCAATTCTGTGCCACGAATAAGGCCTTGTATGGGTTCACCACTCGGAGCTTGAGGATGAAGTGGAGCGATAGCGGAAGCTTATTCATGTCTTCCGCGCCTTCCACGCTGAAATGGTACTGGTCATCCTTAAGGATGATGTAATCCATCCACTCGCGGGGGTGATGTTGGATAGTCCCATCTGCCTTCACCCCTGTCCACTCAAAGGTGTATATGAACAGGTCTAAAATGGGCCAAAATCCATACCAGCGCAAACCGCCCAAGAAACGCTTTTTTTCTTGGTCCGGGCCAATACTGATAACATTGTAGTCCGCATCAAGGCCATGTCCTTTCCACTGAATTAGCGCTTTCGCAACCTGATCGCCTTTGACAATGAACTTCACCGTGCCTTCGGGCATAAATGTGAAGAACTTGTTGCGCTGGGCGAGCACGAAGTAGACCAAAGCGAGTATCCCAGCGAGAATCGCTGCAACAACAAGAATAAACACCAAGGTCGGGACAGGTCTCACAAGAAACGAAATGAAAAGAGCCACTCCAACCACTGCCAACGCTATCCACAATACTGTTCTTTTACTTATCATATCTCTCATCTCCTTGTATCTCTTTTTTTATTCTTTTGTGAAGGTACGACTCTACTATATGTAGAAACGGAGGATTCCAATGAATCTCCTTTGTTTCTTATGTCCATATTATACCAATAAATACTTGCTCTGTCAACTTTTTTACAGGTTCCGATTCGTGTTCTTTGCTACCTGTTAATTTCTTTCTCTTAATTGCTGTGTTAAAATGGATTAAGATAAATTAGTATGATAAAATTATAGAACTAAATGTTTATGGAAGAATTATCCCGAGACCAACTTTGGGCAATTTATAATACCCTGTCTGACACTCTAAAAGATGCGATATTTTCAGAAGATACTGCTGATGCTATTTTTAATATCTGTAAACTCTATGAAATAGATAAAAACTCGGAAGTGGCAAAAATAGTGGGCAGAATCCTGATGGGTCTTTTGCCTCCGGAATTCTTGAAAGACACGCTTCAAGAGGAAACAGGAATAAACGAAGACATTGCGAAGAAAACAACAATGGAGATAGAGCATTTTATTTTAAATCCAGTGAAAAAAGAATTAGATGCTCTGTATCAAGAGGTTCAAGAAAAAAAAGAAAAGCCAGCAGGCGATATAAAAGAACAACCCTTGGAGGAATTGGAGAAAGAAGATGATTATAGAGAACCAATACAATAATTTTTAGTTTTTAATTTTACATTTTACATTTGCGAAGCATGGAGTATCCCTTACCACAATTTTTATCAATAAAACCAAAGGTTGCCGGGCCGTTTAATCTGGCGCAATTACTTTGGATTGTTGGCGGAGCATTAGTATCAATAATTTTCTATTTCACTGCTCCTCTTATGACTTTTGTTTTAATCGGCATTCCGATTATGATTGTTGCTTTTATTTTGGCTTTTGGCAAAAGAAAGGGCTTCCCAATTCCAACAATAATAGTCCGTTCTTTTTCGTTCATTTTTGCCAGCAAAAGATATCTTTGGAAAAAAATTGACACTCCAGCGATTATGCTTCCAAAAGCAACCAAGGCAAAACCCGTAGAACCAAAAGACGACAAAGCAATTAGTTTAAAAATTTCCGGGCAGAGCCGTTTAAAAGAAATCGGACGATTAATTGAAATCCATTCCAAGTAAATTTCCTATATTATGAATCTATCATCACAACAATTCCTGCCATTGGAACAGATAAAAGAGGGCATTATGATATTGAAAGACCATAGCTTAAGGGGCGTAATGATGGCATCCTCTTTAAACTTTGCTCTTAAAGCAACCGAAGAACAAGAAGCAATTATCTATCAATTCCAAACATTTTTAAATGCTTTGGATTTTTCCTGCCAAATTTTTATTGCTTCAAGAAAAGTGAACATCACCGGCTATCTGGAAAAACTGAAAGAAGTTGAAGAAAAACATGAAAATGAATTAATGGCAACACAGACAAGGGAATACCGAAAATTTATTGAAAAAATAGTGGCAGGTGGCGCTATTATGAATAAAAATTTCTATATAATCGTGCCATTTTATCTTTCAGAAATGTATGGAAGCGCTACCAAGGGCGGACTGATATCTTTAAAAGCAATCCCAACATTAACCGAAGAAATGTTCCAAAGAGCAAAGTCCCAACTTTACCAAAGAATGGAATTCTTGTCTTTGGGATTGAGAAGGTGCGGGGTTTGGAGCGTTGCATTACAAAGCGAAGAGCTGATAGAGCTTTTCTGGAGCATGTCTCATCCAAAAGAATCGTCTATCGGTTATTATCCAGAAATCCCGCCCGAATTAATACAATAGCGAATAAATAAAATGAAACTTTCCTTTTTAGATGGATTATTAGGAAAAAAGACAGAATATGAGGCTGGTGCAGAACCGCAAGCAATGAACTTGCTTGATTTTATAGCTCCTCCAGCGATTACAATCGGGTCTGACTATTTCCAGATAGGCGAAAAATTCGCTAAATCATACTTTATTTTCTCTTACCCGAGATATTTGAGCACTGGGTGGTTGGCGCCAATTATAAACTTGGACATTCCATTGGACATTTCTATTTTCTTTCATCCGATTGATACTGGGCTTATTCTGAAAAAATTAAGTAAAAAGGTTACTGAAGTTCAGTCGGAAATAATGGAAAAGGAAGAAAAGGGTTTAATAAGGGACCCTATCCTTGAGACCGCTTACAAAGACATTGAGGTATTAAGAGACCGGCTCCAAACAGCGCAGGAAAGAATGTTCAGGGTTGGAATGTATCTGACCATATATGCTGATGACAAAAAGGAGTTGGAAAAAATAGAGGGCACTGTTCGCTCAATCCTTGAATCAAAATTGGTTTATGTAAAACCAGCCCTCTACCAACAGGATAAGGCAATGATTTCAGCGTATCCCGCTGGTATAGACCGACTTCAAGTGCATACATCTATCAATACTAGTCCTCTCTCAACAATTTTCCCATTTGTGTCTTTTGATTTGAGTTCAAACGAAGGAATCCTTTACGGGATAAACCAGCACAACAGCTCACTAGTGTTGTTTGACAGGTTTAGCTTGGAAAATGCAAACTCAGTCGTTTTCGGTAAGAGTGGCGGAGGCAAAAGCATTTTATCATCTGAACCAGTTCTGATAAGCGAGAACGGACAAACCAAGATTGAGAACATCGGCAAAGTTGTAGAAAGAGCAATAGAAAAACACGGGTGCCATAAAATTGACGAGGAATTAGAGGGAGCAATAAATCCATATATCAAAGTTTGGAGTTTTGATAAAAATCTTAAAGGCAGTTGGTCAACGGTGACTGTTGCTGCAAGAAAAAAAGCTCCTGAAATATTTTATAAATTCAGAACCCGAAGCGGAAGAGAGGTGAGCACAACAGGAGACCACAATATGTTAATCCTTAAAAATGGACAAATAACCGCAGAAAAAAGCTCTGAAATTAATGAAGGAGAATTTATCCCGTTGTCCAGAAGGATTTCTGAAAACTCCTCTCCAGATAAATTCATAAACTTGCTTGAATTACTAAAAAATTCCCACTTGGTTTATGTTTTCAACGCTGAAAAAATCATCAAAAAATATTATCATCAGATAAAAAATCTTGATAGTGGTTCCTCTTTAAAAAAATATCTCTATAAATACAAAGATGGTAGAAGGATTCCTATTAAATACTTCCTTGAAATTATTGATTCTTTAAAAATTTCAGAAGCCGAGCTTAATGATTTAAAAATTGTTTCCAAAAATGGAGATATTGCCAATGGCTTAAATATAATCTTGCCTATTTCAAATAATCTGTTAAAAATAATCGGATTTATAGCATCAGAAGGAACAGTTGGCGAAAACTTTATAAATATCAGTAACCAAGACGAAGAATTCATCAAAGAGTGTATGGACTCTTTCAAGAATATTGGGGTTCCGTGCTATCAAGCAGACAAAGCTATTATTTGCGCAAGCCGTATTTTCACAGAAATCATCAAGGCATTAGGCGGAAAACAGAAGTCCGGAGATAAGACGGTTTTGCCATTTATATTTAATGCTGAAAAAGAAAAAATTGCGCAATTCCTTTCCGCTTATTTTGAGGGAGACGGCGGGGTAGAACATGATAAAATATGCGCCACAACCAAATCAAAACAGCTATCTTCTGAAATTTCTTATCTGCTTTACTATTTTGGAATCATTGCCAGAATCCAAAAGAAAATTAAATGCGCCACCAATACAGAAGAAAAAAGAAAACAAACATATTGGCAAATTTCTGTATCAGGGAAGAATGATTTAGAAAAGTTTGCCCAAGAAATTGGATTCATTTCTCACAGGAAAATAAACAAACTAAATAGCATTATTAAAGAAAATGGGAATACAAATGTTGATATAATCCCGGGCTTAGCTCCGTTGTTTGAAGAAATCTACAACACCTGTCCTCCGCTCCTTATGGGCATGCAAACGGTCTCTGCTCTAAAGCGCGGGATATATAATCCTTCACCAGATAATTTAAAAAACATAATAGAAAAAATAGAAAAACGGATTACTTATTTTAAAGATAGAGGAGAACAAATAAAAGTCCTGTCAGGATTGCCAGAAATTCAGGAATTAATTGAATACGGAGAAAACATAGACAAAGAAACAGAAGACAATCTTGATTATAATTATAGTCCACAAGTCATAATGACCGAGCAAGCAAAGCAAACCGACCGACTTATTTGGCAGGAATACCAAGAAATTTTAAGAAATGGTATTCCAAAAATTGAAAATATTATCAAACGCCTAAAAAATCTAGCAAACTCTGATTTATTTTTTGACGAAATCGTAAATATTGAAAAAATAGCCAACAAAGATGAACAATATGTTTATGATTTAACAGTGGACAACGAAGTATTTCTCTGCGGAAACGGTGGAATGTTTGTTCACAATTCGTACGCAATTAAGTTGGAGATTTTAAGGTCTTTGATGCTTGGAATTGAATCAATTATTATTGACCCTGAAAACGAATATAGATTCCTTTCTGACGCAGTGGGCGGGAAGTTCTATAATATTTCTTTGGCATCAGAAAGCCATATAAACCCTTTTGACCTGCCAGAACCAGTTGATGATGAAGAGCCAAAAGATGTTTTGCGCTCCAACATTATCAACTTGGTTGGGCTTATGAGAATAATGCTTGGCGGGCTCACGCCTGAAGAGGACTCTGTTATTGACCAAGCTATTAACGAAACATATGCTGCCCGCGACATCACCGCAGACACAGACCCTGGTCTATGGAAAGAAAGGGTGCCATTGATGTCTGATTTAGAATCAGTGCTGGAAACAATGGAAGGCGCTGAATCGCTGGTTAAACGATTAAGAAAATTCACCAAAGGCGTTTACGCGGGATTCTTTAATTATCCAACAAATGTAGTAATGGATAATGCTTTGGTTGTTTTTGGCATTAAAAATCTTGAAACAGAATTAAGGCCATTGGCAATGTTTATTGTTATGCGCTACATTTGGAACGCCATTAAAGGTGATTTAAAAAAGAGAATCTTGGTGATTGACGAAGCGTGGTGGCTGATGCAAACAGAAGACAGCGCTTCTTTCCTTTATGGAATTGTAAAAAGAGGAAGAAAATATTGGCTTGGCACAACCACAATCACACAGGATGTGAACGATTTTATGAAATCAGACTATGGCCAGCCCATAATCACAAATTCATCTTTGCAACTCTTGATGAAACAATCTCCAGCCACTATTCAGGTTGTAAAAGAGACCTTCAATCTTACTGACCAAGAAAAATACCTGCTTTTGGAAGCGCCTATTGGCGAAGGAATATTTTTTGCCGGAGAAAAACATGTTTCTATCAGGATTGTTGCTTCCTACACAGAGGACCAAATCATAACAACCTCGCCTGAAGAAATGTCTAAAATAAAAAAGCTTAAAAAGATAAAAGAAAATGCCTGAAACATTGTCAGCAAGAGGAATTATGAGATTGATAATCGCTATCATTCTTGATATCTTTGGTTTCCTTTGTTCAGCCATTTCCCTTCTCGGGCTACCAGGAATGTTTATAGGCGGAGCGCTTTCGCTTATTCCAGACGGCTTAGGATTCATTTTTATAGGCGGAATGAACAGAAAAAAGGATAGGGAATTCTACCTTTCTTTCGTGGCTGAAATTATTCCTGGATTGGGAGCTCTTCCTTTTTGGACAGCATATGTTCTGCTTGGGAAAGGATATACTCCATCTGACCCTAAATAAAAAAATGACGAATAACACGAAAAAATTTATTCTGTTTATGGGGTCAATCTTATTGGCTGTTTTTTTGTTAACAATAGTCCATTTTTCAAGAGTAAGCGCTGCTGATTTGGAAAACATATACCCAGATGTTCCTGGAGCAATAACGCCAACAACCACTGAAACGCCTCTGCCTGTATTATTAAAATATATTTATAATCTTTCTATTATCTTGGCCGGCTTTATAGCATTTGTAGTCATGGTTTGGGGAGGTGTGAAATATATTTTAGCTGGACCAAGGCCAGGAAAATTGGCAGACGCCAAGGAACAAATCACGCTCGGATTAGTAGGCATGATGCTGATTTTCGCTTCATATATGATAGTAAACACCATAAATCCTGACTTTACTAAATTAATAACAATTCTGCCCATTACTTTTACCGATACCTTTATCCCATCAAGCGATAATCCAAGTTCAATGGATGTCGGACTTTACGAGATTCCTATCGGCTCAATCATCACCTCTGAATTCGGAGCTTCCTCTTTTTTGGCAACCACTAGTCCAGATATTGACTACGCTAATACCGAATGGCCGCCTACAATCACAAGCACTAGCACCTATGATACTGATTTTCAGGGCGCTCTTTTCGGAGCGCGCCTAAGGCGAATACACGAAGTTGCCAGCACCACTGTGCCAGTGGCAAAAAAATTACACGATTTGAGCAACGGGCTCCATGATTTAATAAATAAATGCACTTGCATGTTCGGATGTCATGGGAATATCCTATTAATATGCGCCGTATCTACAGATTGCGGATGCGACACAGGATATTTGTGCAGTGATGACACAAAAGACAAAATGGAAAAAAGAATAGGGGAAATCGAATCCTTAAAAGACGCTTTTAAGGCCTTCTTAAATCCCAATTCCCTTGTAGAGGATTATTATAACAATAATCAATCAGATATTGACGGCTTGGATGATGATGAAATAAAAGACCTTATCCAGATGATGATAGAGGTAGAGAATAAGGGCGGTTATAGTCCGAAAAACGACCCGCATGAAAGAGATATTGGGAGAAATCTGCTTGAAATGACTGCTTTTATAAATGAAATGAATAAGATGAAAAGAATGCTCAACCCCTATGACCAGGATGTGGGCTATTTAAGCTTGCTTACATTCGCCGAAGCCACCACGCTGGAAGCCAATATGGATGTAAGCTCCACTATTTATAATTATTTCGCCGCCCTTCCAGCTGGGCTGGAAAAAATTGACGAAAAAAACGACCCTGCCACTTTTTATTCAGCAGCCACTCTTCCTTTTCCATATGGGATGCCAGACGATAGACCGTATAATCAAGATGCTCCGGAACCCGATTTTCTGCCTTATTATCCAGGAGAAAGAAAAATGTCCTATCAAAAAAACATTGCTTTCGCAGCCGTACCATTCGTTCCCCCAAATGTGCAATTTGATTTTGACACCCCTCCAAGCACGGGCGGAACCTGTAATTATATATTGGAAATCCCTATCGGCAGAGCATTAGATGAGGCAATCAATCTCGCCCAAGCAATCAATAAAGAATTATTTAATATATTCGTCAAAGGACATATAGAAATAATCGGCGCCAATATGCTGATAAAAGCAGCAGAAAAATTCATTGACCTGAAATGCGTCGATGCCTGCATCAAGCCAACATGTGTCGGCGAACCACCTCTCGCATTATGCGTTCCACCATTCCTCTGTATGCCGACTCTCGAAACAATATTCTTGAATGCTCAAAGTGATATTGCCATATTCCTTATTGAATTAACAACTATCCCGGGTATGAACATTGCCATAGATGATATTGAAACTTCATTCAAAAAATTGGACTCCCAGGAACCGATTTTGATAGACCGCGTGTGTAAAGACGAAAAAGGAAATTGTCGAAAAAGGAACGGAACAATTAATAATAGTAAAGTAGAAGAAAGGGAATATACTTTAAAAGAAAAATTAATGGAGGTTCAACTTCTGCTTAATAGGTCTAGGGAGCTCGTCGGCCAGGACAAAGAAAAAAGCGTTTACGAAATCTTGTTAGAGGATTACATTGCCCTCGGTTTTGGCAAATATTATGAAGATTTGTTAAAATATATAAGGAGGATTGACGCTATTGAAAGAACCGACCTTCAGGACTGCCACATAATATCCGGAACCATCAAGAAAATAGAGGGAGAGAATTACAGCACATCATTGATGAATTGCCGAGATGCCAAGCTCCTGGACTTGATAGATTTCTATAATGAAGACATTTGCAGTCCTAATCCTTATCTTGACGCCAATTATTATTTAAAACCCGAAGCCCGCAAGTTAAGGCCTATCAGTTGTTATTGCTATGACGAGGATGCTGACAAAAAATACTATAATAAAAAGGATTTCCCTGAACTCTACCAAAGTATAAGCATTATTGTTCCCAGTTTTATGGCTGATATAGAAGATTTAGACACTGATGCCCTGCATGATTTGGCGCAACAATGGCAAAATGCCCGTATAGACCTCAATCATTTCTCCGGATTCGGCAATAATTATTTTTGCTGTATTAAAAATTATGAAGAATAAAGAGATGAAAAAAATCATATTAATAATAAGTGTTTTGGTTGTCCTCTCTTGCGCAGGACTAATATACGCCCTTGAAGTAGAATATCCAACTGTAGGCGGTATGCAGGGCCCACAGGATACTGGAGTCAAATTAACAACCTATATCCGTTATATCTATAACTTTGCCATTATAAGCGGAGGACTGATTGCTTTATTGGCTTTAATTTACGGCGGATTCAGATTTTTGACTTCAGCTGGCAATCCAAGCGCTATCACAGACGCAAGAGAACAAATCTTAGCAGGACTTTTGGGATTGGTTGTTATTTTGGGTTCATATATAATACTAAACGAACTGAATCCTGACTTAGTGTCATTGAGAATCCCGGGGATTGACGCAAACAGAAAGGGAATAATTTTATATAGTCAGGCCGGTTGCGGTGGATTGAGCGATGATGACGCTTCTATGCCCGAGGTTGCTGATATCCCTGACGGCCTGCTTTACAAAGCAATGAACAGCAGCGGATCAATAACAGATCAAGACGGAAACAGTTTTCTTCCTGTGTCTCTGTTTTCTTTTCAGGATTCAAAAGATTTAATAATACAATTTTATTCCAATGACAAATGCGAAGGAAACACGGTTCCAGCGCCACAACTTAATTCTAACCAATGTTTAGATATCAGCGCTTCTAATCTTAAGTGCATAAAGTTCATTTGGTACAAGCCCGGGGTCTGGGTCTTCAACCAATTAGAAAATGGAGCTAATGTGCCTGACCCCGGTGACCTGCCTCTTGGATGGGAAGAAGGAAAAGAATATATAGTATTCCAGAGCAATCAAGAATCTTTACCAAACAACTTCCACGACCAAATTGTGGCTCTGGTAATCGTGCCCAGTAAAGAGTCCGAGGAAGGATTGGGGAAAAACTACGGCGTAATCGCCCACAATATCCCCGGACCCATGCTCAAAGAAAAAGGTTGGGCCCATATTTATCTGCCGGGAAACGGTTCTGCTTCGGGTTGCCGATTATCTGGAGAGATAACTAAGTGCGGACCATTTGAAAATAATTCTTCTGATATTTCTTCGTTAACAATATTCAATATGCCCAAAGAAGGAACAGCCACTAAGGCAATAAAGGTTTGCCGAAATGACAGATGCGAGCCGCAGAGAGTCGGAGATGACTTCTTTGATGTTTATAAAGAATATTTTCCGGGAAGCGGACTTCAAGAAAGAACCAGTGTTTTCGGAGGAGCGGTGTCTCCCTATAACCTCGGAAGCGGAATAGTGTATGGTAAAAATCTTAATGGTGAAAATTGGGATACTGGCAATCCTATTGTTCTTGGCAGGAATCAGGCAGACGGGGTTTCAGCTATTGAAATAGATGAAGGAGCCCGTTATCTGACGCTCCTTTACGACGAATATCTTGATTTTTCCAATATTAATACTAACACTTCGGCTGACGCAGCCATTATCAATATTTCTATGCCATCTTTGAGAACAATTCAAATGGATGGTAGAGTTGGGACAATTATAGTTATCCGAGTGGGGACAGAAGATTAATTAAACTGGTTTGATGATGATTTTACGGTAAGGGTCTGCGCCAATGCTTTCGGTTTTGACATCGCTCCTATCTTTGAGTTCTATATGAACAATTCTTCTTTCATAAGCTGACATTGGTTTCAGCTCTTTTTCTTGTCTGGAAAGAGCGACATCATCAGCATAACTTTTAGCAGTATCTTTTAAATAATCAAGTTTCTTTTTCTTGTAATCATTGATATCCAAATCAATATAAAACTCTTCTTTAAATTTTTTTCTTAAAAACTTGTTCAACAGGTTCTGGATTTCAAAAAGAGTCCTGCCATTTTCGCCAATCAGGATTTGCGGTTCTTCCATTTGAATCAAAACCGGCATTGATGAGTCAGTCATTTCCTCAACCTCTACTTTTGTTTCAAGGGTGGTTTTTTTAAAAAATTCCTGAACTGCTTTTCTCACTTTTTGGCTTAGTTTCCTTTCAAACATATTATTTTTTCGTTAAATAATATTTTTTTCTTATGAAAAACTGCTGGCCTGCCATAAATATCCCTGCCACGAGTAAATAAAGCCCGAGCGCAGATGGCAAACGAAAAAGAATAACAGTAATCAGGATAGGGAACAGGAATAACATTTGTTTCTGGAACATATCTGCGAAACCCGGTTTTTTGGAGGACTGCTCTTCTGATTTGTCTTTTTTAGGCATAGCAAATTTGCTTTGGAGAAAAAAGGTTATCCCTGCTATCACAGCCAAAATCGGGGACGGCTCGTTCAAATTAATTCCGAGAAACATAGGATTAATCACTTCTGGCCTCTGGACAAAACTATAAAGATAAACAAAACTTTCTTCCTGTATGCCCTGCCAAAACATCCTGTAAAGAATAAATAAAATCGGCAACTGAACAAGGGTAACAAAAAACGCTGAAAAAGGATTAATTTTTTCGGTCTTATAAAGCCCCATCATTGCTTTTGCCTGCTCCTCTTTATTGTTTTTGTATTTTGCCTGAATCTCTTTCAGTTTTGGCTGTAATGCCTGCATTGCCAACTGGGACTTGCTTGCCTTATCTTGCAAAGGATATAAAATAATCCTGATAAGCAGGGTTAAGGTGATAATTGCCACTCCAAGATTATGGCCAGGCAAATAATAACAAAGCAAAATCAAGAGATTAAACAAGGGCTGCCACAATATTACATGAAAAAAATTGGTAAAAGCATTCATTGGTTTATTTCTTTTTAATAATCCCTGATTTTAATAATAGTTCTCCGATGGTTTTTTTTATTGTCTGAAAATCAATTGTCTTGTTAACTCCGTTCAAGGCGCTGATAATAATATCTTGCCCCGGGCTTATGGCTGAAAGCATTTCTTTAATTGCTCCCCTGATTCTTCTTTTAATCAAATTTCTTTCCGTTGCTTTTGAAGCAATCTTTTTACTCACCACAATCCCTATCCGTGAAACATTGGAATCATTTGTTGTAAATTTTAAAAATAAAAAATCCTGCTTAAAGCCCTTGCCTTTTTTATAAACCCTTTCAAAATCATTTTTCTTTTTAAGACGATGGATTCTTGGCAACATTTTATACAGTTATACGGTGATTCTTTTTCTTCCTTTTTTCCTTCTATTTTGCAGAATTTTCCTGCCGTCGCTTGTCGCTGACCGCTTCAAAAAGCCATGTTTTTTCTTCCTTTTCTTTTTGTTTTGTTTGTAAGTAATCGCCATAAATTAGTTTCATTAAAATTAATTTGTATTTTGTTTAACCAGTATAATCATTAAAGACACATAAGTCAACCGATTTCTTCCACCCATAATCCCCATTTTATCCCCATCTTTTCAACACCATGCTTTGATTTATGCGGTAAACCATTGATTTGCCTTTTAAAAAAATATAGCATAGTATGAGAATTGAGATTAACCCTCCCAAACATTATGAACAAAGAAGAGCTCTGGCAAGCTATCCTGTCCCAAATCCAGTTCAATATATCCCAGGCGAATTTTAGCACCTGGTTTAAGAACACATACATTCTTTCAAACGATAACGGGACAATAATAATAGCTGTGCCAAACAATTTTTCAAAAGAATGGTTGGAAAGAAAATATAACAAGCTTATTTTAAATGGGTTAGAGGAATTAAATGAAAGAGTTAAGGTAATAGAATATAGGGTAGTGAATGTCCCTGCCCCCCAGATGCCAAAAAAATCTGTGAAAGCAGAAATAGCTGATATAAACCAGTTAGAATTGGAGGAACTGGCGCTTGATAAATATACTAATCTTAATCCTAGATACACTTTTGATAATTTTGTAGTCGGCCCATTTAATGAATTAGCGCATGCCGCTGGGTGGGCAGTGAGCCAAAAGCCGGGATTGGTATATAATCCATTTTTTGTTTATGGCGGAGTAGGACTTGGTAAGACCCATCTGCTTCAAGCAATAGGGAATAAGGTCTATGGACAGTCCGCCAAAAAGAAAATTAAATATGTTTCTTCTGAAAGATTCATATCCGGCATTATTAATTCTATAAGAAATCAAACTATTGATGAATTTAAAAACACTTACCGTGATTTTGATATGCTGATAATTGATGATATCCAATTTCTGGCAGGCAAAGAAAAGACCCAAGAAGAATTCTTTCATCTTTTCAATATCCTATATGAATCCAATAAACAAATCATCATCTCATCCGACAGGCCACCTAAAGCGATTTCAGCGCTGGAAGAGCGATTGCGTTCGAGATTTGAAGGCGGGATGATAACAGATATAGGAACTCCTGATTTTGAAAGCAGAATCGCGATTTTAAAACAGAAAATTCAAGAAAAAAAGGCAGGTATAAGCGGAGAGGTTTTAGAGTATATCGCCTCAAACATACAAAAGAATGTAAGGGAACTTGAGGGCGCCTTGAAATCCTTAGCTGCATGGAAACAGCTCCACAACCAAGACATTGACCTTGATTTGGCAAAAAAGGTTTTGAAAAGAACTATAAACCCGCAACCCAAAGGACTTAATTTTCAGAAAATAATCAACACAGTGGCGGAGTTCTATAATATGAAAGATAAGGACTTGTATGTTAGCTCAAGAAAAAAAGAAATCGTTAGACCACGACAGATAGCTATGTATTTTTTGAGGGAAGAATTGAAGAGTTCTTTTCCGTTTATTGGTAAAAAATTCGGGGGCAAGGACCACACCACAGCCATTTATGCCTGTGAAAAAATTTCAAAAGAAATAATTGAAAATGAACAATTCGCAGAAGAAATAATTCTTATCAAGGAAAAGATTTACTCTTATTAGGAGAATTAACTGATGTGAATAATCTGTTAAGAAACACTGAAAAACCATGGGATAAGCGATTGGATAACAAGTGGACAAAACAAGACCTTTAAAAACCTAAAAAATTATCCAAATCTAATTAAGGGGTTATCAACTGATATATCAACTAAGTTATCAACTTTTTCTCCCCAAAACTAACCCTTGCGCAACTTAAAGAAACAATTAAAATAGAGTCGTAAACTAGACGCATAGTAGTAATAATTAATGTATTAATTAAATAATATGAAGATAATAATACTTAAAGAAAAATTGGCTAAAGGATTAAGTATGGTTGAGAAAATAACTGGAAGAAACTTTACTCTTCCGATTTTAAATAATGTTTTGATTTCTGCTGAAGATAACTCATTGAAATTATCAACCACTGACCTTGAATTAGGGATTAGCTATTGGGGACTTGCGAAGGTAGAAGAAAAAGGAGAAATCACTATCCCAGTGAAAACCCTTTCTAGTTTTGTCTCTCTTATTGGAGAAGAGAAAGTGACAATAGAGAGCAAGGAAAAAACACTTTATTTAAAGGGAGAAAATTATAAGACACAGATAAAGGGGCTTGAAGCAAAGGATTTTCCAATTATCCCGGAAGTTGTTTCAGATAAATGGATTGAATTTGACGCAACTACATTTTGTAAAGGGATAATGCTTGTAATGGATTTTTGCGCACTCACTCAAGTAAGGCCTGAACTCTCTGGCTTATATTTTGTTTTTCAAAAAAATTCGGCTAAAATCGTGGCTACCGACAGTTTTCGTTTAGCGGAAAAAAGCATTGCTTTAGATGGGGCTACTCAAGGAATAGACGGTCCACAGTCATTTATTCTTCCAAGAAATGCTGCCAGGGAATTAGTCAATATTTTTTCAGAGCACAATGGAAAAATCAAGTTTTATTTATCTCCGAGTCAAATTATGGTTGAAAGCTATGTTGACGAAACCAAAAACCCACAAGCGCGCTTAGTTTCCCGTTTGATTGAAGGTGAATACCCTGATTATGAAGCAGTGATTCCAAAAGAGTTTAAAACACGGCTCACTCTTTCCAGGGAAGAATTCTCAAACCAGATTAAAATTGCCAGTTTATTCAGCGGAAGAACGAATGAAGTAAAATTGGAAATAAGCCCTAAAAAAGGAAATGTTTTGATATCTTCGCAAAGCGTTGATTTGGGGGAAACAGAATCCAAAATGGCGATAGACGCAAGCGGAGATGATGTGGAGATAAGCTTTAATTACAAGTTTTTGTCTGAAGGATTGAATCAAATAAAATCAGAAAAAATCGTTCTTGAGCTTAATGGTCAAGACGGACCTGGTGTTTTAAAATCCAGTGACGATTCAACTTATATTTATGTAATAATGCCGATTAAGGCATCTTGATGTTTGAGCCAATATCAAGAATTATAAGCAAGAGGGCAGACCGCTTCTCTTTTAAAAGGGAAATTTTGGCAGTAGAGGTTTGCCAGATATGGCCAAAAATCATAGCGCGATTATTTAACAAAGAAACAGTTGATTACACTAAAGCCCTGTCTTTTAGAGATGGGGTTTTAATTGTGAGAGTCCAGAGCCCGGCATTGATGCAGGAGTTCCAAATAGAGAATGAAAATATAATCGCTTCCCTGAACAGGGAAGCCAGAAAAAACATTATCCAGAAAATTATTTATAAGATGTGAAGCAGAGAATTGCTAATCAGTGTAATATATTTAGTTCAGAAGTATAGGTTGGAATAAGTGGCGATGGGGATATGTAGTCATTGACAACTGTATGCTGCAGACATACAATTGTATGTAGTGAGCAAACATTTGATATGTCTCTAAATTTTACTAAAAATCAAACATTAATTCTTGGAATCCTTTTTAATCATCCAGAAAAATCCTATTATTTAAGAGAAATAGGCAGGTTGGTAGGGAAAGAACCGGGTGTTTTTCAAAAAGATATTAACAAATTGGTTGAGAGCGGCATTTTGACCAGCGAATATCGCGCAAAAAGCCGCTTTTTTGCGTTAAATAAGCTGCATCCCCTATATAAAGAGTACAAAAGCATTTTTTTCAAAACAATTGGCGCGGAAGGACAACTGAAATTAATTTTGAAAAATATTGAAAATATTAAAGTAGCTTTTATCTATGGCTCATTTGCTACCGGAAAAGAAGATGCTTTTTCAGATATTGATTTGATGATAATCGGAAATCCCGATGAAGATGTTTTAATCAGAAAAATTTCTTTACTGGAAAGAAAAATAGACAGAGAAATTAATTATAATATTTTTTCACCAACAGATATTAGGAATAATTTATTAAATAATGAAATTTTCCTAAAAGAAATAATGGAAAGACCCAAGGCATTCATTATCGGAGACCAAAATGAACTGGAAGAAATTATTGGAAAATAAAAGCTTACAGAAAAAAAGAATCAGCTTCCAAGAAGTGGGAGGGGTTTTAGTAAAGGCGGAGAAATGTCTTAGGGCGGCAGAGTTGCTATTGGCAAAAGATGTAGATGAGTCGGTTTTTAAAGAAGCTTATGACTCTATGATTTTAGCTGGGCGGGCGTTAATGTTTTCTTTAGGGTTAAAGCCGCGTACCATTGGATCGCACACCATAACCATTGATTTCTGCTCCGATTATTTAGGAAATGATTTTAAGACATTGACCGAAAAGTTTAGAAAAATGAAGAAGAAAAGAAACTATTTGATTTATGGCATCGGGTTAATCGTTTCCAAGACTGAAGCAGAGAATGCGCTCAAAACCGCGAAAGAATTTGTTGATAAAATCTCAAAATTTATTCAAGCAAAAAATCCTCAGAAAAAGTTAGTTTAAGCACCAAGACAAAAATATTATTAGTAGTTAATTAGTGTAAGGGCTTTTTGGAAAAAGTTGCGCCAAATTGGTCCGGCTATCACAATACCGGGCATTTTTGCTATAGCGCTATTGTTGTTATTCCCCGTCCAAACACCAACAGCTAAGTCAGAAGTATAGCCAATGGTCCAGGCGTCCCTATATTGGTCAGTTGTTCCTGTTTTTGCGGAAACTTCGTAGCCAGGGAAATATAAAAGTGAGCGCGGCCCAAACATAGGAGTTCGGGCGACATTATCAGAAAGAACGTTGGTTATCATCTGACAGACCTCCTCGCTTATCACTCTTCTGGTTGCGCTTTTGTTTTCTTCAATAATATTTCCATCATTATCTTCTATTTTTAATATCGCAGTAGGTTGTACCCGCAACCCATTATTGGCAAATACTCCATAAGCAGAGACCATATCTATCAATTTTACCTCTCCTGACCCTAAGACCAGCGATGGACCGTAAAAACTGGAGCCCTGATTAAGGGTTGTGATGCCCATGTTATGGGCAGTGGCTATTGTATCAGCAATACCAGCTGCCAAGAGCACCTTAATTGACGGAATATTCAATGATTGAGCTAACGCCTGTCTAAGGGTAACCGAGCCCCTGTACAACCCATCATAGTTTTCAGGGACATAATCCTGGTCTCCCCATTTTCCAAAATTTGTTTTTTCATCAACTACGACATCGTCAGGAGTATAGCCCTTTTTAAAAGCAGTGGCATAAGCAAATGGCTTAAAAGCAGAACCAGGTTGTTGTCCTTCCCCATATGTTGCTACATTTACCTTTGGCTCAAACTTGCAATTAAGCCCAGGGACACATGCTTTTGGATATGACTCTCCAAAATAATCTTTTGACCCGACCATTGCCATTATTTCCCCGTTTTTCGGGCTTATTGCCACTAATGCTGCATTATATGACCCGTATGATTCGTTTATCTTCACGCCTTCTTTAACCGCTTTCTCTGCCGATGCCTGCAGTTCCAAATCAAGAGTTGTGTAGACCTTCAATCCATGTTCTTTAAGAAAGTCGCCACCATATTTTTGATATAGATAGTTTTCTACGAAAAGAATAAAATGAGGAGCATCTTTAAAAGCAGAATCAAGGCCCACAAATTCGACCACTGCCTGAATTGTCTCATCGTATAACTCTTCTGAAATATATTTTTCATCCAACATTCTTTTGAGGATAAAGTTTTTTCTTCTTAAAAGCGCGTCTTGGTGTTCTCCATAAGGGTAATAATAGCTTGGCGCTTGGATAAGGGAGGCGATAACAGCTGCTTCCGGTAGAGTGATGTCTTGGATTGATTTTCCGAAATAAATACGGCTTGCTTCGCCTATGCCGTAGATATTCGGACCAAATGGAATCTGGTTCAGATACCATTCCAAGATTTGGTCTTTAGAATAACGCCTCTCAAGCTCTAATGTAAGGACCAATTCTCGTATTTTTCTCTTTGCGCTTTTTTCAAGCGATAAAAATGTTGAGCGGATAAGTTGTTGGGTTATAGTGGAAGCGCCTTGTGCTGGCTTTCTAAGCTTTAAATCAATAAGTATAGCTCTTGCAATTCCAGCGAAGTCCACTCCGTGATGGTTATAAAAATTATCATCTTCAGCTGCCAATACTGCCTTAATCAAATGGTCTGGAACATCGCTTAAAGCCACGAGTTCTCTTTTTTCTTCTCCGTAAATTGTTCTTAATAATGTTTCTCCTGTGCGGTCATAGATTCGTGTAGGCATCACTTGTTCTCTTTCTGTGAAGACCTCGGGCCTTGGCAGGTCTTTCGCAAAATAAATAAAAACAGATAATCCAATAAAGCTAAAACCGATAATTGAAAATAAAAAAATCCGCCCCATTTTCTTTAAAATGCGCTTTGACCTGGAATTATCTCCATATGTTTGGTGATGATAAATTTTTAAGAACATCATAAGACAAAACCCCTGCCAGAAGGCAGGGGTTTTGAGGAATTAAACTTCTTCTTCATCAAGATTCTCTTCTGTTCCGCCTTCCTCTGTGGTCTCTTCTTCCACAGGAGCCTCTTCTACTTCCGCTCCTTCTTCCACGCCCTCTTCAACTGGCAGACCTTCTTCTACGCCTCCCAATTCTTCCTCTTCTTCCTGATTGGTCAAGATGTTAACGCTTTTATCTTCGTATTCCATAATTGATTAAACTTAATTTACATTGGAAAATGAACGACCTTTTTAAATTGATATGCTCATTATAATTTTATCAAGTCGTTTGTCAAGCTTTTTTCGGAAATCTTTTAGATTCTAGGAGATATACGCAACAAATAGCCAGACCCAAGGCATCGGCAGCGTCGTCTGATTTGGGCACCTCATCCAAGTCCAAAAGTTTTTTAATCATTTTTTGCATTTGCATTTTTTGAGCTCTGCCATAACCGACAATATTCATTTTAACCTCCAAAGGAGTGAATTCGTAGATAGGTATTTTTTTTCTTTCTCCTGCCAACAATATAACTCCACGGGCCTGACTTACAGGAATGGCGGTCTTGGCATTTTTAAAGAAAAACAATCTTTCTACAGACAAAGCATCTGGAGAAAAATCCTTTATCAAACCATTAACTTGGTTAAAAATTTGATTCAGTCGATTCTCTGGGGAATCATCTGGGGATGTCTTAATGCATCCGCATGCAACAAAATCTATTCCTCTTTGAGATTTTCTAACAACCCCGTAGCCAGTCCTTGCCGTTCCGGGGTCTATTCCTAAAATAATCATGAGTAGAAATTATAATTTTATATTTGAGTAAATATCTTGCACATCATCATTATCATCAAGCGCCTCGAAAAGCCTTCCTATTGATGCCTTTTCTTTTTCATCAACATCTATCTCTTCTTTTGCTATCCACCCTAAATTGACTGATTCTATATTAAATTTCTTTTCTTCAAGAGCCCTTTTTACGGTTTCTAAATCTTCTGGCTTGGTGCAAACCTCAATAAGGTCATTTATTTTTTTGATATCCTCGGCGCCTGCTTCAATGATTGCCATTTCCAAATCATTTTCTTCCATTGCTTCAGGGATTTCTAAAATAATAATTCCCATATTTTCAAACTGCCATTTTACCGAACCTTCGTTTGCTAACTTAGCATTATTGTGAGATAAAAGTTGCTTTATATCAGTAAGAGTTCTGTTCTTGTTATTAGTAATTCCAGTGATTATAAGAGCGCTTTTAGCTGGCCCATAGGCCTCAAAACAAAATTCTTCCAATATCTCGTCCTGTAATTCGCCAATGCCTTTTTTGATTGCCCTTTCAATATTCTCGCTTGGCATATTAGCTTTTTTCGCTTGTTCAACAGCAATCCTTAGGCTTGGGTTCATTTGAGGGTCTCCTCCTATTTTTGCGGCAACTGAAATAACCCGGGATAATTTTGAAAAAATCTGCGCCCGTTTCCGGTCTTCTGCTTCTTTGCCTCTTTTAATTGTAGCCCAATGGCTGTGCCCACTCATAAATATTAATTACTTATTACTAATCACTCGTCTGCCTCGGGCGGATTAATCATTGATATTTTATCTTACTTGATTTTTTCCTTATTTTCAACCAAATTGCAGAAAAAACAACAGAAATACAAGCAGAAGCGCCTATGCTGATTGACAATACAGGAGCAAATTTTGAGCTCTTATAATTTTTGTCAGAAATAATAAGCTCTTTTTTAGGAACAATATTTTCATTTGGGCTGTTTTCTGATTTTGGCGTGCCTCCTGGGCTCTGGCTTGTTTTCCAATTGTTAGGGTCAGACCCTAACACATGAGAAACAATTCTTTCCATTGTTTTTTTATTCTCATTGTTTCCAGCAAACCATCCTAAAGAACAATCAATATTATCAACAACTTGACCAATATTATCTAAAAGCAAAAGCTGTTTTCCCTGATTATTTAATCCGCCCTTGTATATGATGTCAGCAATGATTTCAGGTATTGTTGAATCATCTGTCCGCTCAAGCAGAAAATATGATTTTGCCCCAATGCTTCCTGATAATTTTATTTTCAGCGATTCATCTTTTGTTTGAATAGTCCAAGCATCCAGATTTACAGGATAATCGCCTGGGTTATAAAGTTCAATCCATTCGTCATTAAAAGAGTTCTCTGTGCCCATCCATGCCAGCTCATTTATAACAACCATCGGGTTTTCCTTGGCTAAAACAAAATTGGTTGCGCTGAAGCAAGCAGTTAGAAAAAGAAATTCAAAAACTATAATAATTTTGTATTTTGTATTTTTGATTTTGGATTTATCCCAAGGTGCTCGTATGCCTTTTGGGTGGCTATTCTTCCCTTGGGGCTTCTTATAATCAAGCCGAGTTGCAGTAAATATGGCTCGTAGACCGCCAAGATATTGTCTTGTTCTTCGTTGGTTGAAGCAGCCAATGCCTGTAAACCAACTGGACCGCCATCAAATTTCCGAATTAGTATTTCAAGAATTTTTCTATCCTGCGGCTCCAGCCCCATTTTATCTATTTCTAATGCTGATAATCCCAATTCAGTTATTTCCTTGTTGATTCTTTTCATTCCTTCTACTTGGGCAAAATCCCGGATTCTTTTAAGGAGTCGGTTGGCTATGCGCGGAGTGAATCTTGAGCATTGGCTTATGAGCATTATTGCTTCATCGTCTATTTCTAAGCATAAAATATTAGCAGACCTTTTTATGATTTTTTGGACATCATCTTCAGAGTAGAACTCAACCTGAAAAGTGGCTCCAAACCGGTCTCTCAATGGAGAAGTGAGTAGTCCAACCCTTGTTGTTGCTCCTATAAGAGTGAATGGGGGAAGGTCTATTTCTAAAGTTCTTGCCATTGGTCCAGTGCCTGTTATAATATGCAGCTTAAAGTCCTCCATAGCTGGATAGATAATTTCTTCGCATGTTTTATTTAAACGGTGAATTTCATCAACAAAAAGAACATCTCTTTCAGATAGAGATGTTAGAATTGCTGCCAAGTCACCTGGCCTTTGAATCGCAGGGCCGGTTATAATTCTTATATTAGAGCCAATACTTTTGGCAACTAAGCGCGATAAAGTTGATTTTCCAAGACCAGGTCCGCCGCAAAAAAGAAGGTGGTCAACCGCTTCTTTTCTTTCTTGGGCTGCTTGCAGGATAATCTGGATATTTTTTTTTATTCTCTCTTGCCCGATAAAGTCCCCCCATTGTTTTGGTCGCAGAGTTTGGTCTAATGTTTCTTCTTCTTTTGAATCAACATTGTTAAGCAATGTTTTCTTTTTTTGAGCAAATTCACGAGAGGGGTTGACAATCATTTTGTTATTTGTTATAATAAAAGCGATCCCTGGCTGCTTAGGGGTTTTTCTTAGCCCGGGTAAACTGGCTCCGGCTGGGTTATTCCTCGGAAAAATTCTGGTCTTTGTTGCCTACGAAGATATGTAGTCAGGGATTTAGTTTTCACTAGTGACTCTTTTCACTTCTTCTATTGTGGTTATTTGTTCGAGAACTTTTATCATTCCATCTTGGAACATCGTAATCATTCCGTTTTCGGCAATGATTTTTTTAATTTCAGGAACAGCTGGTTTTTTCACAATAAGGGACTCAAGCTGGTCATTGATTAAAAATGCTTCAAATATACCCTGCCGGCCCTTGTATCCGGTAAAACTGCATTCTTTACATCCTTTTATAACAGCCATTTTTATCGGCTCCTGAACAATGGAATTAGGAATATTTTTCATCACCCTTTTTATTTCTTCTGATTCTTCCGGTGTTGCCTCTCTTATCCCAGCGCATTTCTTACAAACCCTTCTAACTAATCGCTGGGCGATTACCATATTTATGGCTGGGCCGATATTAATAGGGTCAGACCCCAAAGATATCAAGCGGGGGATGGCTCCAGCTGCGTCGTTTGTATGCAGGGTAGAAAAAACGAGGTGTCCAGTGAGGGCTGCTTGAAGGGATATTTTTGCTGTTTCTAAATCCCTGATTTCTCCGACCAAGATTACATCAGGGTCTTGTCTTACTATAGAACGCAGTCCGCTCGCAAAATCATATCCTTGGCTAGGATTAACTTCTGTTTGAGAAGTGCCGTCAAGCCGATACTCAATAGGGTCTTCAATGGTGATGATTTTGATTTCTGGATTTTGAATATATTTTAAAAAAGCGTAAAGAGTGGTGGTTTTGCCAGACCCGGTCGGTCCTGTAACAATTATCATCCCATTTGGTTTTTTGATTTCTTTTTTGAACGACTCCAACAAATCCTGCCTTAACCCAAGTTCTTCCATGCTTTTTAAACTTTCTGGATTTAGAATTCTCATCACAACCGATTCTCCGAAATCCGCTGGCAGGGCTGATGTTCTGATTTCTATCTCCTGCTCTTTATTTGTTTTTGTTTGTATGGCGATAGAGAAGCTCCCGTCTTGCGGCTTATTATGGACATTTAGTTTAAGGCCTGCAAGAAGTTTTATTCTGGAAAGAAGTAAGCGGTATGTTTCTGGGGGAAAAAACATTACATCATGGAGCATGCCGTCTAACCGTATCCGCAGACGGATATCTTCTTCTCTGGGCTCAAAATGAATATCAGAAGCAGATAAAGAAATTGCGCCTAACAAAACCTTTTCAATAATTTTTGTTGTCTCTTCATTTATATTTTTTTCTAATTCTGCCTTAAAATCAGCCGTTGATTTTATCGCTTTTTGCATTTGTTCGGATATTTGAAGAGGTATTATGATTTTGTCAGTGATTTTTACCATAAATAAAATGCTAAAAAATGATTTCCATTATTTTTTCTTTTATATCATTTATCTTACCATTTTTTGATTTAAATATAATACCCTTGCCCTTGCGTTCTCCATTAAATGCCTCAAGTATCTTGCTCCCAGAGTAGGGCTTGGAAGAATAAAAAACGCCACTTATGGTGGTTTGGTTGTCTTGACTTTCCCACAGAAGGAGAAGAGAAGGAAATTGCAGGAGATTGCTTGTGAGTTCTTTTAATATAAAAATTAAGTCCCTCGCATTAGCTCCTGATTCTTGAAAATCTTTTTTCATCAAAGAAATAGAAGGAAGTCGTTTGTCTCTGCGGAATTCGATTTTTTTCAAAGCGATTTCTAGGATTTTAAGCTGTTGAGCGCTGCCATTGTTCGCAAAAAGATTTAGCAATTCTTTATATTGAATATTAGGCGTTATCAGCTCTAAAACATTGTCCATTATTTCTTGATTAAAGCCATTGTCTTTGGAAAAAGCGATTATTCCAGCCAAAATCCATGTTTTAATATTTTGGTCTATTTGACCCTGAAGCAATTCAAGCAGTTGGTTGGATATTAAGGCCATTGGCAGGTTTTCAGAAATTAGATTTATGTTGCCAAACTTGTTGTTTGTCGTTTGATTATCTATATTCAGTATGGTGGTCTGATAAAAAAGCTTGAAATTTTTTTCATAGAAGTCCCCTAATCTTTCTAACCTATCTATCCCTATTGTTATCAGGAGGTCTGGCTCTGTTTCTGACAATTTTTGAAAATCGTCAAATATTATATCATCCTTGGTAATTTTTTTGCCCCGTGGACTCAAAAATATTTTGAGTATCTGTTTTTCCTTTTCATAATACAACTCGGAGATTTCTTTGCCTTTGATAGAAATAACAAACCTATTTGGATTAGCGGTTTGAGGAAACAGTAAGGCATATTTTTGGGGTATTGCATGAGGATGCAAATTTACAATCTTGCCTTTATTGTTTAAAGTATAAGAGAGGGAAACAGCCGATGCCAATGAATCAATGTTCGAATTTTGAGAAGTGAGCACTAAAATATTTTTAGCGCCATCAATAAGTTTTTTTGCTTGGTATAGGCCTTCAGTCATTAATTCAATCTATATTTTATCAATTTAAAAGTCAATGAGAAAAAAGATACAAACAAATTCCCATATCAAAACCCAGCATTTAGCGGAGAATATCGCTAAAAAATGCCTTAAAACTGGTCCTGATTTTGAAAATAATCAAGCGATGGTTTTTGCTATGCATGGCGACTTGGGGAGCGGAAAAACGACTTTTACTCAAGGCTTTGCAAAAGGGCTGGGGGTTGTGGATAAAATTTTGAGTCCAACATTCGTAATTCTTAAAAAATTCCAAATTCCAAACTCTGAATTTCAATATCTTTATCACATTGATTGTTATAGAATAAATGATTCGCGAGAAATTCAGGACTTGGGCTTCAAAGAAATAATTTCTGACCCGAAAAATATAATTATTATTGAATGGGCAGAAAAGATTGAAAAAGCCCTGCCAAAATATATTACAATTATTAATTTTGAGTTTAAGCATAAGAATATCCGAGAAATTATTATTAAAAGCAAATAAAATGTTGGATAAAAAACGATTAGTTATAATTGACAGCAATGCCTTGGTTCATAGGGCGTTTCATGCCCTACCTCCCCTTACCTCTCCTAAGGGGGAGTTAGTAAATGCTGTTTACGGATTTCTCTTGGTCTTTTTGAAGGCGCTTAAAGATATGAGGCCTGATTGCGTGGCTGCGACATTTGATTTGCCAGGCCCTACTTTTAGAGACAAGATATACGAGGAATATAAGGCAAAAAGAGTAAAAGCGCCGGATGAGCTTTATAACCAGATTCCGATAATAAAAAGAGTGCTTGAGGCGTTTGGAGTTCCTGTTTTTGAGAAACAAGGATTTGAAGCCGATGATGTGATAGGCACCATAGCAAAGCATGCCAAAAGAAAGCAGATAATCCCAGAGATAGAAGTGATTATTGTTACCGGAGATTTGGATGCCTTGCGTTTGGTTGATAAAAATACAAAGGTTTATACTCTTAAAAGGGGCCTTTCTGATACAGTGATTTATGATGAGCAATTAGTCAGAGAAAGGTACGATGGATTAGCCCCCGAGCAATTGACAGATTATCGCGCATTGAGGGGAGACCCATCTGACAATATACCTGGCGTGACAGGCATTGGCCCAAAGACAGCCATAGGGCTGTTAAAAGAATTTGGGTCTGTGGACAATATCTACAAAGCGATTGAGAGCGGAGAAAGCAAGGATTTAATCTCGCTTCGCATTAAAGAAAAACTTATTGCCTATAAAGAGCAAGCGCTTTTTTCAAGGGCGCTGGCGGAGATAAACACCGATGTTCCGATTGATTTTGTTCTTGAGCAATGCCAATGCCGACCGCTGGATAGAGAAAAAATAATAAAAATTTTTCAGGAGCTTGGATTTTACAGTTTGATTAAAAGATTACCAGAGTCGCATCAGACAAAATTAGGAGATTTTTGATTTTAACGGTTCAAATCACTTTATATTCTCAATCAAAATTCCTTTCAATGGAATAAATTGTTATAATAAATGAATTAAAAAAATATTGATGGCAAAAGAGCTTAAAAAAGAAAGCCAAATTAAGTCAACTATATTAGAAAACCTGGGCAAAGAGAAGGAGCGCAGAAAATATATTATTTTGGGGGTAATTGCGCTTTTTTTAGTAATGAGAATCATACTCAAACCATTCCCTTATTTTTATCATATAATTGGCGGTTATTTGATAGTTCTTTTTTTAATAATCCCAATTACATCATACTTAAGCAACCGTCCCAATATAGGACTAAAGATGGCCAGATTGATTGTGGGGCTTATGGTCTTCGCAGAGTTAATGGCATTGAGCGCAGTTCTATACCTCTTTATGCCGGTTGCTGTTTTTTATCAAATGCGCATTTCCATTATCTCTATTCCGTTTTTCTTATTATACGCTGTTTTGATTCATCCCTTGCTTATTTCCAAGAGGGTAAATGATTTTTTCTACCTTTTTTCATTAGCAATTTTAATCACCCTGTCAATATTGGAATATACGGGTAGGTATCCTGCTTATTCTAACTATCCTATTCTTGAGAGCCCTCTCCAACATTTGCGTGTGGCGATTATCCCTGTCGCTATTGCGCTATTCGTTTTTTTAATAATTAGAAGTTCAATAGACCAATTTTGGGGGCGGTTCAGCAGGGCGAACATTGAACTCAAGGACATAAATGTTGGACTTGAAGAAAAAGTGAAAGAAAGGACAATAGAATTGCAGAAAAAATCAGAAGAATTAGGTGAGGCGAAAAATGTTTTAGAAATCAGGGTTGCTGCAAGAACCAGGGAGTTGAAAGAATTTGCCGAAAAATTAGAGGAAAACATTGAATTGAGAACCAGAGAATTACAGGAAAGGATAGACGAATTAGAGACATTCCATAAACTTACTGTTGGCCGGGAATTAAAGATGATTGAACTCAAGGAAGAGATAAGCGGCCTAAAAGAACAATTAATGAAAAAATTATAAAATGGTTCGACAGGCAGAAAAAGAGATAAAGAGATTGAAGCAAGACCTGAATGAGGTGACTGCTTATTTGGATGATTTTCTTGCTTTTTTGCCTTTGTCAATTTGCGATGTAAGCCCGACCGGGATGATAAGCAATATTAACAAGGCATTTGAAAAACTAACTAACTTTCGCTTCAGCGAGGTGGTTGGAGAATATTTATATAGTTTTTTTACTGAAAAAAGCGATATTAATGAGTGTCTTAATTCGTCAAAACAAGATAGCGTGGTCAAGAATAAAGAATTATCTTTGATAGTTAAAGGCAAAGGGAAAATACCGGTGAGCGCATCATTCGCAGCGAAGAGAGACAGTAAGGGGGAATTGACAGGATATTTTGTAGGGATTACAGATATTACCATTTTGAAGGGTCTGCAAACTAAGACAGAGGAAAGAATCAAAGCGAGAACAAAGGATTTAGAGAACTCAAGAACCGCCTTGCTTAATATGCTTGAGGATACCGAAGCAGCTAAACAGCAAATAGAAAAAACAAAAAATAGAAGTCAGGTAATTTTTAACAATTTTATTGACGGATTGTTGATATTTGATTCTGCGGGAGAATTGGAGTTGTTGAACCCGCGGGCAGAGGAACTTTTAAAAATAAAACAAGATGTTCTTATTGGGAAAACAATCGCTGAATTAGCAAATTGGTCGCAGGCAAAAGATTTGGCAAAAATACTTGAAGCTAGGAAGAAAGATGTTTTTAGGGAAGAATTGCCTTTCAAAGAAGGAGAATTGGTTGTAGAGGTTACGACACAGACGTTGAATCCAGGGGAAGAAGACGCTTCTACTTTGGTTATTCTTCATGACATTTCCAGAGAAAAGGTTATAGAGCGCTTAAAGAGCCAGTTTGTTTCAGTGGCAGCCCATCAGTTAAGGACACCTCTTTCAATTATAAAATGGTCATTATCTATGATTTTGGAGGGAGAGATGGGAACTCTTAATTCTGAACAAAAAGAGATGTTGTCCCGCGCTAATCAGACGAATGAAAGAATGATTCGCCTGATTAATGATTTATTAAATGTTGCTAGGATAGAAGAAGGAAGATTTATGTATAAACCGACAATAATAGATTTTGGGGAGCTTGTAGAGTCAATGATTGTCTCGCTGAAGCCATTAGCGCAAAAGAAAGGCGTAAAGTTTATTTTTAAAACTTCTAAGACCAAAGCCCCGAAAGTCATTAGGGCGGATATTGAAAAATTGACCCTTGCTGTCAAAAATATTATTGAAAATGCTATATTTTATACTGATTTGGGAGGTAGCGTAGAAATTTCCCTGACCAGAAAGAAAAACGAAGTAGAGTTGTCTATTAAAGACAGCGGAATAGGCATTCCCAAAGACCAACACGACAGAGTTTTTACCAAATTTTTCAGGGCTGATAATGCTGTGAGAAAAGAGACCGAAGGCACTGGATTAGGTTTATTTATTGCAAAGAATGTTGTAGAATCACACAAGGGCAGGATTTTATTCGTTTCAGAAGAGAAAAAAGGCACCACATTTACTATTTTTCTGCCAGCCATAGGATAAGATGGTAAAAATAATGTGTTCGTTATAAAATAAGAAAAAGGGGTTTGCGTTTGACAGTCCCTGTCAAATGGTTAAAATAGATATAGAATTAAAATCCAAAAAATATGGCTAAGAAAATTTTAATTATAGAAGACGAAGAATTGCTTTTGAATCTATTAAAAAAGAAGTTGAGTGAATTGGGTTACGAGGTTTTTACGGCTATTGACGGATTGCAAGGACTGGAAGGAATTAAAGAAATTGTGCCTGATTTAATATTGTTGGATATAGTTATGCCAAAAATGGGAGGATTTGAGCTTTTGGAGAAAAAACAGGAAGACGATTCCATAAAAAATATCCCAGTGATTATTATTTCCAACTCTGGACAGCCGGTGGAATTGGAAAAAGCGAAACAATTAGGGGCCAATGATTGGCTTGTTAAAACAGAGTTTGACCCAGTGGAAGTGGTGGAAAAAGTTATAAAACAAATCGGAGACAGCAACAATAATTAAGTTAATTGAGTAAAATTATGCAAGAACATATTCTCGTTATAGAAGATGATAAATTCCTAAGAGAGCTTATATCAAGAAAGCTTTTAAGCGAGGGATTTAAAATAGATGAAGCAATAGACGGAGAAGAGGGCTTGAGAAAAATAGAGGAGGCAAAACCGGACTTGGTTTTGCTTGACCTCATTCTGCCGGGACTTGATGGCTTTGAGGTGTTAGAGAGGATAAAAGACAATCCGAGCACAAATATAGTGCCTGTGCTTATACTTTCAAATCTGGGGCAAAGAGACGAGATAGAGAGGGGGCTGAAATTGGGGGCAGTTGATTTCCTGGTAAAGGCGCATTTTACACCAGAGGAAATAGTGGAAAAGATTAAAAACATTTTTGAGAAGAAATCCGCGCCCAGCAAAAGCGAATAGTTCCATTGGTCTTGGCAAGAATAATCTCGAGGAAAGTCCTGAGCAAGGACTTTTCTTCGCGCAATATGCTTGTTTTAATTTTTGGAAAAGATACTTATAGGGCATGGCAAAAACTAAAAGAGATAGTTAGCGCTTTTGAAAAGGAAAATAAGATTTCTTTGTCTTTGGATTCGCTTGGGGATGAAGTTGTTACAATAGAAGATTTAAAAAACGAGTTAAGGCATAGCTCAATGTTTGAAAAGAAAAAAATAGTTATCCTAAGGAATGTTCTTGGCAATGCGAATTTTAAAGAAGGAATTATAAAAGAAATTAAAAGCTTATCAGGGAACGAAGATGTCTCAATAATTTTTTATGAAGAAGGCAATGCGTCTATTGATGCGGATTTTCTAAAACTTTTAAAGAAACAAGGCACTGTTTATAAATTTGACCTTTTAAAAGCAGAGGATTCAAAAAAATGGATTAAAGAAGAATTATCTTTACTTGGAGCGACCATTAAGCCGGATGCGCTTGTTTTATTGGTCAATTCAACAGGTGGCGATTTGTGGCGATTATCATCAGAAATCAAAAAGCTCGTTGCTTATAAGGCGGAAAAAAAGAGCATTGAAAAAAAGGATGTGGAATTATTGGTAAGACCGAACATTGAAGCCGTGATTTTTAAGACCATTGATGCAATTGCTTCGGGAAACAAAAAAATTGCGCTTGATTTGCTATACAAACATTTGGGAAAAGGCGATTCCCCGTTCTATATCTTTTCAATGATAATATATCAATTTAGAAATTTATTGATTGTCAAAGAATTAGAGAGCAGTTCTTTTGAGGAAAAAGTGAAGATTTTAAGGCCCATGCATCCTTTTGTTGTAAAAAAAAGCTCTTGGCTTGCCAACGAGTTTTCTTTGGTTCAACTGAAAGATATTTATTTAAAAATTTTTAAAATGGATTTGGCAGTTAAAACAGGAAAAATAAAACCAGAGACAGCTCTGGAATTATTGATTGCAGATATTTAGAGGATTTTACTTTAGAATCCGGGTGACGCTGGATTTTTTTCTATTAGCAGTATTTTTCTTGATGACATTTTCTTTTGCCGCCTTATCAACTGCTTTGTAATACTTGGGAAGCAATTCTAACGCTTCCTTTATTTTGTTTTCTTTTTTTAAAGAAAGGATTTGTTTCTGCAAGTCCTTAATTGTTTTTTTATAACGCAAATTAGACGCCCTGTTCCTGCGTTCTTTTCTTAGTGACTTGATGGCTGCTTTTTTAATAGGCATATTCTTTTTAGTAAAATTAAAAATGAAAAATGAAAAATGAAAAATGAAAAATAGAAACAAGATATCTCCTTATAATTTCTTGTGATTGATACAATATCATATCTTGATTTTTGTTTCAAGTCCAAATGATTGAAAAGAGACGAGGAATGGGGTAATATTAAAGCAGATATGGAAAAAATACCCCAATTTTTGCAGAAATATTTTTGGGATGTGGAATTTTTAACCCTGGACATAAAAAAGCACTCACAATTTGTTATTGAGAGGATTTTAGAATATGGAGACAAAAAATCAATAAAATGGATGGAAGATAATTTTCCTTCAGAAGAAATTAAAAATACCCTTTCTATTTCCAAAAACCTTTCGCAAAAATCAGCCAATTTTTGGCAGCTTATTTTTGATTTAGATAAGAATAAAATTTTATGCTTGAACAAATCATTTCAAAAAAAACACAAAGCAATCTGGAGATATTAAAAAAATCAGGCCTGATTGCAAATTTTTATCTTGTTGGCGGCACAGGGTTGGCTTTATATTTAAAGCATCGCATTTCTGTTGATTTGGATTTTTTCAGCAAAAAAGAGTTCAACAGCCAATCAATGATTCAGAAGATTAAAAAGTTAGGTAAATTTTCAATCGCAAAAGAATCAGAAAATACTTTGACAGGAGTTTTTAATGACACAAAAATCGCTTTTTTGACATACGATTATCCGCTTCTTTTTCCGTTGAAAAAAATTGGCAATATTAATGTTGCTGACATAAAAGATATCGCTTGTATGAAAATTTCTGCGATTTCTTCCCGTGGAAGCAAGAAGGACTTTATTGATTTATACTTTATTTGCCAGCAGGGCATTTCATTAAAACAGGCATTAGTATTGTTTGAAAAGAAATATAAGAGCATTGATTATAATATGGTGCATATTTTGAAAAGTTTGGTCTTTTTTGATGATGCTCACAATGACCCTATGCCAAAAATGTTAGTTCCCGTTATGTGGGAACAGGTTAAGAGATTTTTTCAAGAAAAAGTAAAAACGAGTCAATGATTTCTTTTATCAGGGGTAAAATAAAAGCAAAAGATGAAGAATTTGTTATTGTTGAAAACAATGATATTGGTTTTAAGGTTTTTGTTTCCCCAAAGACCTTGGAAAAATTAAATATAGGAGAGGTCGGGTTCGACGCGTACAGGGTCGGCTATGCCTATCAGCACTGTGGGTCGGCGTCCGGCTTTCTCCCGCAGTAGCGCTTTGTACTCTTGAGACTTTTGAACCCTTTTGGGGGTTTGATTCCTTGTCTCCGGAGCGAAAAACATGAACGAGGGCTGGCCACACATGGTGGACAGCCCTCCTCCTCTTTTAAAATATGTATAGATTTGATATACTGATAAATGAGTATAGGCTAATGTATAGCAGTTTACGGATTGCTATCGCCGAACTCTCTCTTCAATAAAGAAAGAGAAAAAACAACCAGAATCTTGACGACTACGGTTTTCAAGAGCGAGTTGTCTTGAGGAGATACTGCTTGCTTCTGTCTATGGTAGATGTCCTGAGTTTATTAATGGGCTGCTACCGAATAAAATACAGGAAGAAGTAGAGAAATTAGGGACGTGTAGCATTTTACTTAAATTGTTAAAAATAAATATGAATAATTTTAAAAATTATTTAATAGCACAAATCAAAAAATTAACTAGCAATAAAAAAAATGTATGGATAACTGGCATTGTTATATTAATTTTAATTATTTCAATAGGAGCATGGAAAGTACTGAGCAATAAAACGCCTCTTGATATAAACTCGTCAATTGAAGAAGTATCCTTGGGCACGGATAAGACTGAACACTCTCAAGGCGAAGAAAAAGTAACCTTGGTCACAGATAAGACAGAATATGCTCAAGGTGAAAGCGTGAAAATTGATATTTCTAATTTAACAACGAAAAATATTGAATATAGTCCAAGTTTCTCGCCATGTTGCGGCGGTGTTTTTATAGATAAAAAGAATAGTGAAAATGTATGGAAACGTATTTATACTTCAATTGCTGAGCCACGAATAGGACCATCTTCGTCAGAAGAAAGAATGAATGAGGGCTGGCTCTTGCTAGAACCAAAGATACAAATACAAATAGAATCGGACATGTTGGTACAAGTCGAAGGATCAAGAATTCAAGCTCCAGCTGGCATTTATCGAATTGGATTTAGATGGTATTATTCGTCTTCAGAAGACGGCAATGTGTCTTATTCTAACGAGTTTATGATTGAAGGAGATGAGAAAATGAGTTTTAACAAACAACCAACTGTTTCAACAAATAAATTAGAGTATGTACAAGGCGAAGAAATTATAATAAAAATACACAATCAAGGTACGCCTATTTTTTATCAGCCCAATCTTTGTCAACCAGAGTGTTGCTTTGCTCAAAAAACTATAAATGGAAGATTTAGAGTAGTAGATATATCACCATGCCTATCACCACCCCAAGCTCCACCTGGCGTAGACTTCGAAAGGATTCCTAGCAAGATAGAATCTGGGGAAGAAATTATTGAAATATTAGAAACAAATCCAGAATGGGAAGATGAAATAGAAGTTGGCACCTATAGACTCTTTTTTTATTATTCACGTAACGAAGAAATGCAAGATAGCCATGCTGTATACTCTAACGAGTTTACAATTAGTCAATAGTTATAGCAAATTAGGCAAATTAGAGACGTGTACCATTTTACCCATTTTACTGAATGCGTTCAACAAGGGGAGCTGTTCCAAAAACCCTCTATTCATGAGGGTTTTTGAATCATTTGGCGTAGGATGTTAGAACTTTTTCAATTGGTCCATCCCGCGCAAAACATTATGTCGCCTCCTTGTGTGCGGTTTTTTTACATTGAGCGTGATATAAAGTCAAATTTTGAAAATAATTGTTTGAAAATGATAGCGAGTGGGTAGTTGAAAACAGGCGGGGAATAGGGTAATATTAAACAATGATTTCTTTTATCAGGGGTAAAATAAAAGCAAAAGATGAAGAATTTGTTATTGTTGAAAACAATGATATTGGTTTTAAGGTTTTTGTTTCCCCAAAGACCTTGGAAAAATTAAATATAGGAGAGATAGTAGAGTTTTTTATTTTTTTCGCTATTCGCAATGAAAAGCCGGAATTATACGGGCTTTTGACGCAGGAAGAATTAAGGGTCTTTGAAATTATAGAAAAAGTTTCAGGAATCGGGCCCAAAGGAGCAATGCTTATCGCCTCATTGGGAACATTTGACGAGCTTAAAGAAGCCATAGAAATCCAGGATTTTGGTTTTTTCTCCAAAATTAAAGGAATCGGGAAAAAGAAAATTCAGAAGATTATCTTGGAATTAGGGGGCAGCATAAAAAGAATCGAGGAAATAAAAGATAAAAGTCCGCAACAAGACGAGGCATTCAGGGGCTTGGTAGCATTAGGGTTTTCTCAAAAAGAAGCGAAAGAGGCGTTATCAAATGTGCCAATGGAAGTCAAAGACACGAGTCAAAGAGTCCAACAGGCGTTAAGACAATTCACAAAGAAATGATAAAAAGAATCCTAAAAAAGATTTTTCCGCAATTTCTTCTGAACTGGTATTACCAGTTTTTTCCTCTATTAGGCGCTGTTTTATATAGATTCCCGTCAAGAAAAATAGTGGTGGTTGGAGTGACTGGAACTAATGGAAAATCCACGACAATTCAGCTAATTTCGGATATTCTAAGGCAAGCGGGATTTATGGTTGCTTCGCTTTCTTCAATTCGTTTCCAAATAGGAGATAAAACAAGACAGAATAAACTTAAAATGACAATGCCGGGCCGGCTTAAGATGCATCATTTTTTAAGACAAGCGGTAAATAAAGGATGTCAATACGCTGTGCTGGAGGTAACATCTGAAGGAATCAAGCAGTTTCGTCATAAGTTTATCAATTTTGACGCGGTGATTTTCACCAATTTAGAGAAAGAACATATTGAATCCCATGGTTCATTTGAAAAATATCAACAAGCCAAAGAAAAGTTGTTCCAAGTCCGCGGGATTAAGAGCTCTATAGTTAATTTAGACGACAGGTATGCCAATGGTTTTCTGAAATTTCCAATTGAGGAGAAATGGGGATATATGATAAAGCCAAAAGCCAAAAGCCAAAAACTAGAAACAGAAAGCCAAAAGCCAAAAACAGAAACAAAGGGAATAAATATTGTAAGCGGAGAAGCAATAAGATTATTTGATGACCATTCGGAATTTTCTGTAAAAGGACAGGGATTTTTCATTCCTTTGGTCGGAGAGTTTAATATTTATAACGCTCTGGCAGCTGTTTCTTTCGGGATGTCCCAGGGTATAGATTTAAATGTGATGGCAGAGGCCTTGAAGAAAACAGAATCTATTCCGGGTAGGATGGAATTCGTGATAAAAGAGCCGTTTAAAGTAGTGGTTGATTATGCCCATACGCCTAAAGCTCTTGAAAGCGTATATAAAACGCTTTCTATGGGAAAACAGCAGAACGCAGAAAAGAAATTAATATGTGTTTTAGGTTCTTGCGGGGGCGGTAGGGATAAATGGAAAAGACCGGCTTTCGGGTCTTTAGCAGGCCAATATTGCGATAAGATTATTTTAACCAATGAAGACCCTTATGACGAAGACCCGATTCAAATTATTGAAGAAGTTGAGGCAGGCGTTCCCCAGAGCGCTAATTGCGAGAAGATTTTTGACAGACGAGAGGCGATTAGGAGGGCGCTGTCCTTAGCCAACCCCGGGGACACAGTGGCGATTACAGGCAAAGGGGGCGAGCCCTGGATTTGTGCGGCTGGAGGGAAAAAGATTTCCTGGGATGACAGGCAGGTAGCAAGAGAGGAAATGTAATTTTTGAAATAATTTCTAAATATGGTTAAAGATGCATTCAAAAAAATAGACCAATATTTATGGGAATTACCAGCGTCTTTTAGGCAAGGAATGAGGGTGGGCGTTAGAATCTATTCTTCTGATAAATTATGGGCGCAAATAGAAGAAGAGTCCTTAGAGCAATTGATGAATTGCGCTTTTTTGCCGGGAATTATTGGTTACGCTTTTGGTATGCCTGATATCCATTCTGGTTATGGTCCGCCGATTGGAGGAGTTGGAGCAATGGAGATAAGCCAAGGAGTAATTTCTCCTGGATTTGTAGGGTTTGACGAAAATTGTGGGGTGCGTTTGCTTAAATCGCAACTTAATCAAAAGGAGATTGAGCCATATTTAGAAAAGTTGGCAGACAGAATTGAAAAGGAAATTCCTTCGGGATTGGGCAGAGGCAGAAAAACAAAATTAAGCATTAACCAAATAAATAAAGTGCTTGATAATGGTGTGCCATGGTTAGTAGAGCAGGGTTATGGCGTAGAACAAGATATTGAAAATTGTGAAGAAGGGGGATGTATGCGCGATGCTGATTCCGCATTCGTTTCAGACAGAGCAAAAAATCGCGGGAGAGACCAGCTCGGAACCTTGGGAAGCGGAAATCATTTTTTAGAAATTCAAACAGTGGAAGAAATTTATGACAAACAAGTAGCTGAAACATTTGGATTATTTACCGGACAAATAGTGGCAATGATTCATACTGGTTCGCGGGGTTTGGGACATCAGAATTGTTCTGATTATTTAAAATCTGCTTTACAAGCAATGCCAAAGTATAAGATTAGTGTGCCAGACAAGGAATTGGCTTGCACCCCGTTTAATTCTCCAGAAGGTCAAAATTTTCTGAAAGCAATGTATGCTGTTTGTAATTTTGCTTGGGCAAATAGGCAGATTGTCACCCATTATGCCCGCAAGGCGTTTAAGGAAATAATTGGCAATTCCAATGACCTTGTTCTTTTGTATGATGTGGCTCATAATATTGTTAAAATTGAGGAACACGAAGTTAATGGCGGAATTATGAAGTTAATAGTTCATCGCAAAGGTGCAACAAGAGCTTTCCCAGCTGGGCATTCCGGGATTCCGGAAAGATATAAGTCGGCTGGACAGCCGGTTCTTATCCCTGGTTCTATGGGAACATCTTCTTATGTCTGCGTGGGCACGGAAAAGTCAAAAGAGGCCTGGCATACAGTAAATCACGGGGCAGGGAGAGCAATGTCCAGGCATGCGGCAATTAACCAAATCAGGGGGGAAGATGTTGTTAATCACTTGCAAAAACAGGGAATTTTGGTAAAGTGTCATTCAGCGAGGAATATTGCCGAAGAAGCACCTTTGGCTTATAAAAATATTAATGATGTAGTAGATGTAGTTCAGGGAGCAGGGCTTGCCAGAAAAGTTGCTCGATTGAAACCATTGGCAGTTATAAAGGGAGAATAAAAATTGAAAAATTTTATGAATAAAAAATTAAATAAAAGCGCTCGCAAACATATCCGTCAGGAAAAAGCTCGTATTCGCCGGGGGACTTCAGATATTAGTAAAAGAGAAGATATGATTAAACAGTTGTATGCCAAATTTGATAATACAGCGCAAAAAGAGGTGGCTCCAAAGATATTGAAAAAATCAAAAACTTTAAAAAAACCTAAAACAGTAAAAGTTTCTGAATAATGAAAATACAAGACATTCATGATTTAGCAGTTCAGATGGCTATGACTGCTGACCTCCGAGGCAGAGAGGCAGTAGAAAAGTTTTTAAGCAAAAAACAGCGCGATTATGAAAATTTTTCTGAAAAAGAAAAACAGGACTTTGATTTAGAAATGCTTAAAAATCCATACTCTGATTCTCGCATTTTAAACATATCTGAAGACAAGGAAATAAAAAAGATTTTAATCGGTATAGATATAGACCCGGCCGAGCTTTTGATGGCAAAAGAAATTGGGAATATTGATTTGATTATTTCTCATCATCCATTAGGAAAAGCGTTAGCAACTCTTCATGAAGTAATGAATCTCCAATGCGAAGTTCTTGCCAAATACGGAGTCCCGATAAATATAGCAGAGGGGCTGATGAGAGAGAAAATATCAGAAGTGGCCCGCGGCTTAAACAAGCCAAATTCTCAAAGAACAGTTGACGCAGCTAAGCTTTTGAAATCCAATTTAATCTGTCTCCATACTGTTTGTGATAATTTGGCAGCCGATTTCCTCAAAAAAATTGTTGAAAGCAAAAAACCGGAGACAGTGGGAGAACTGTTGGATATTATAGAAAAAATTCCCGAATATAAATTATCAATCAAAAATGGAATTGGACCCAAGATTTTTGTAGGCAAAAAAGACAGTCATTGCGGAAGAATCGCTTTTACAGAGATTACCGGAGGCACAGAGGGCTCGCCAAAGCTTTATGAAAAAATGGCGCAGGCAGGGGTTGGAACCATTGTAGGAATGCATGTTTCAGAAGAGCATAAAAGAGAAGCGGAATCAGCTCATATTAATATGGTGATAGCCGGACATATGGCTTCCGATTCCCTTGGCGTGAATCTCTTTTTAGACGAATTGGAGAAAAAAGGGATTGAAATCGTGCCTTGCTCCGGCTTGATTAGGGTCTCCCGGAATCAATAATCAATTATGTATGAAAAAATATTTTTCCAAACAAGCGAAAAAAGGAAAAGCAGGTAATACTGCCTTTAGGACCCCGTCTCCCTTTATAGGCAGAAAGTGCCAAATAAAACGCAAAATAATCCAAGGAAAGTAAAATCAAGGCAGATTTATTGCAGTTTTTTTATCATATAAGTTTGCTTCAGTCCATATCCTAATTTTCTGTAATAACCCCTCACTCCAACTCCGGATATCACAGCGATATTTTTCAAGCCGAATTCTTTTTTAATAATTCTCTCTGCTTCCTGCATCAATTTTTTACCAAGCCCTCGGTGCTGGGGAGCTTTTATTTTTCGGGATATTGGCACTAATTTTCCGTAAGTGTGAATTTCCCTTACAATGCCTGAATTTTTTAGAACAGGCAAAACAATCTCGCCAGGTATTCTTAACCGCAACAAGCTGTGGAGCAGAGTTCGGTTTTTATTCTCAAAACTTAAAAATATTTCTTTTCCATTAGACGCTTCATAATCAGTTCGGAAAAGATATATTTTTTCTTTTGGATTGTAGTTGTCTTTAACTTCCCTGCACCTAATGCACTTACATTGCCATCCTTGCTGTTTTGATATTTTTTCTATCATCTGCCTTAAATTAGATGTTTTAGTTCCGCCCTGTATTATATATTGGGACGGAATATCCCTAATAATTCTTTGTATCCGACAGTAATATGGGACTGTCTTTTTGATTGCGATTATGATTTCCAAAAGTTGTTTTTCTGTGTAGGGCTTATATTCTCGTTCTTCCCAGATATCATACAAAGGAGCTTCTCTTAATAATGCGCAGGGATATATTTTTAAATAATCAGGCCTAAAATCTGGATTTGAGAAAAGTTGTTCAAACATCTCAACATCCTTGTTCGGGTCAGACCCCAACAGGTTTGGCATCATCTGAAAACAAATTTTAAATCCAGCGTCTTTTAAGAGTTGAGTTGCCTTTATTGTTGCGTCAATATTATGCCCCCTTTTATTTATTTTTAAAATATTGTCATAGATGCTCTGAACTCCGAGCTCAACCCTGGTCATCCCAAGTTCCCTTAATCGTTTTATTTCTTTTTTATCAATAAAGTCCGGTCTTGTTTCAATTGTAATTCCGATTATCCTGTGTCCCGCCTTTTCATTTTCTTTTTGTATTTGTTTTAGGTTTTTATTTTTTGCATGTGGTTTTGGCTTTTGGTTTTTTTGTTTTTGATTGTAGTTGTTCGCTCCCTTAAAACATTCTTTAATAAACCAATTTTGATAATTTTTCGGGTAAAACGACCATGTTCCGCCGATAATTCTTAAATCAATTTTATCTGTTGGGTGGCCGATTGCCTCAAGCGCGCGAATCCGCAATTGAACTTGTTTATATGGGTTATATTCGCATCTAATCGCCCTTGCCACTGCTGGCTCTTCTTTAAGATAGCTTTTCGGCGCATTGGCTTGGGAAGGACAGTAAATACATTTTCCCGGACAAGGAAATGGCTTTGTAAGAACGGAAACAATAACTATACCTGAAAGAGAGCGAATTTTTCTAATTCGCAAAACTTCCTCAATTTCCGAGCATGGCTTTATTCTTTTATCTTTGATTAAGGTGTGATAAGCTTCTAATAATTGGGAGTTTGGAATCATTTTCGCGCTTTTTTTCTTGGAATAAGAACGCTTCAAGGAACTCAAAATCTCAGGGTTTAAATCCTTTTCTTTAAAAAGAGCGATAATGATTTCTTTTGCCAATTCCATATTATGAAAAAAGATTTTGCTGAATATTTATTGGACAAGACAAGGCAGGACTATGATGCGATTGCAGATGATTTTGATAAAAAGCGGGACTATATTCCTCCTGATTTTGCGATTTTACAGGACTATATTAATGAAGGAGACAAGATTCTGGATTTAGGATGTGGAAATGGACGGTTCAATAAAGTGGTCGGGGAAAATGTTGATTATCACGGAGTTGATGTTTCCGGCGTTTTAATACGAATCGCTAAAGCTAAATATCCAGATGCCAAGTTTTTTGTCAGCAAGCCATTATCTCTGCCTTTTGAGGATAATTTTTTTGACAAAGTATTTTGCTTGGCTGTTTTCCATCATATCCCGTCAAGCGCTATAAGAAAAGAGTTTTTAAAGGAAGTGAGGCGGGTTTTAAGACCAGAAGGCAGGATTGTCTTAACTGTTTGGGATTTAAATGATAACAAGAAAGCGAGACGACTTTTATTAAAATATATTTTGCTTAAATTAATAGGCAGAACAAAGCTTGATTTCAAAGATATTTTTTATCCTTGGAAAAACAGCGCTGGCAAGCTTGTTATAAACAGATATATTCATATTTTTTCAGAAAAGGAGTTGGAAAAGATTATTGAAAGCGCGGGATTTGTGATAAAAGAAAAAGGAATTTTAGAAAGAAGCAAAAAAGGAAAAAATATTTTCATAATCGCCCAAAAATAACTTTGGAAACCAGGTTTCCAAAATGATTTAGTCCCTGTGGTTCAATGGATAAAACACCTCCCTCCGGAGGAGGAAATGGCTGTTCGAATCAGCCCAGGGACACAAGATTCGAACCCTACCCCCGGAGCAATATTTGACACAATCTTTGTAGTTAATATATAATAAAAATATGTTAACCCAAGAAGATATACAAAAAATAGCAGAAGTCTGTGCTACGAAAGAGGATATAAAAGAGATGAGAGAAGATAT
>Ga0180732_1000186_pt1 | contig 60465 bp, 45 predicted proteins | sample KR11_01MetaG_FD_148674 | JGI IMG/M metagenome (GOLD analysis project Ga0180732, IMG submission 148674) | Groundwater microbial communities from the Olkiluoto Island deep subsurface site, Finland - KR11_0.1 MetaG | ecosystem: Environmental > Aquatic > Deep subsurface > Groundwater | place... | reverse complement strand
TTCGTTTTTCTTTTCTGCTTCGCTAAACGCCAAATCTAAATCTTTTTGAGAAATTAAATTAAATTCCGACAAAAATAATTTTAATTGATTATTTTCAACTTGCATGGAATTACATTGTTACATTGCTAAATTGTTATATTGCTACATTGTTGATTTTTCATTTGTGAATTTTGCGAACCAGCAGAGATACAATTTTAAATATTAAAGCTCAAACTATTCCAAACTTTTTGTTATTTGGATTTTGGATTTCCTGCCGGCAGGCAGGGATTTGGAGTAATTTGAAATAATTTGGATTTTGAACTTTTCTCAATTAGCCTTTTAACACCTCTTTTACTTTTTTCAAAACATCTTCTAAATGAAAATCGGCTTTAACTAAATATGTGGTAGCTCCCAAATCCAGCGCTTTCTGGATATCATTTATATCGCTAAGATTAGTTAGGACGATAACTGGAATTTTAGATTTTTCTTCTTTCAGGCCTCTTAAGACATCAAATCCGTCCATTTTCGGCAAAATTATATCAAGAAGAATCAAGTCCGGATTTTCTTTTTTTGCCAAATCCAACCCGGACACTCCGTCAAGAGCGCTTAGAACTTCATATCCCTCTTGAGCCAAAACATCATTAAGCGCTTTTTGCAAAGTCGCTTCATCTTCAACAACAAGAATCTTTTTTTTATTTTCCATAATGTTTTTTTAAAAATTAAATTGAATTAAATTGTTAAATTGTTGCATTGCTAAATTGCTGAATACGGAATTTATTCCAATTTCCAGTTTCTAATTTCCAATTTCTAATTTCCAATTTCACACAGTCGGAAGCTTGAACCAGAATGTGCTTCCCTCTCCTTCTTTCGATTCAAACCCTATGCTCCCTCCGGAATTTTCAATCGCCGCCTTCGCGATATAAAGGCCCAGGCCAGTCCCAATGGTTTGTTTTCTGGCAATATTATCAGATCTGAAAAATTTGTCAAAAATTTTATTTTTATCCTTTTCGGGAATCCCCACTCCGTTATCCTTAACCTCAAAAATCGCTTCATTATCTTTATTTTTTAAGGAAATTTCAATTATTCCTTTTTTCGAGCCGATATATTTTATCGCATTATCAATAAAATTTTGAATTACCATTTTAATTCTTATTTGATCTGTTCTTGCTTTTTTTAAATTTTTATCAATATTAATTATTAGTTTTGAATTATTAGCTTCAGCAAAAGAGCTTAATTCCCTGATGACGACTTTCAGCTCTTCCGCGAGATCAACGTCTTGTTTGTTGATATCCATCTTGCCGGATTCAATTTTTGAAACATCAAGAAGATCGTTGACCAGCCTTATCATCCTGGATATATTTTCCTGAATATCTTCAAGATATTCAATTTGTTTGTCTTCTGAACATTTTTGTTTTGAATTAAGCAAAATATCAGTCGCCCAGCGCATTCCCGAAAGAGGAGCTTTAAGCTGGTGAGAAGCAATTGAAACAAACTCCGATTTAATTCTGTTTATTTTCGCAATTTGCTGAAAACCGTTGATAATTGAAGATCCAATGCTGAAAATAATAATGCTCACCGCGCTAACAATAAAAATAACCAGCTCGGGAATTTCATACTTGCTTACTATAACATAAGCGCCAATCATAGAAGAAATATTTATGAAACCCATTATGATAAATAAAAAACCCGGACACTGCCAAAGCCCCAGGTTATTTTCCTTGCAGTCTTTAAAAAACATTTTATATACGATTCCATCTATCATTTTTTTGTTTTTATTTTTTAAGATATTATGATTATAGCACAGATTAAGTTTTTCGCAAAATCGGACGCGAGAAATTAAGATATTAAGAAATTGGGAAATTGGTTGTTGCGTAGGATAAACTTATTAGTCCCCCCGATAAGGGGGTTGGGAGTTGGAAATCTTTTGAAAAAACAAAAAGCCACCGAATAAACGGAGGCTTTTTTGCGCCTATGATAATTATTTTATGGACATTCAAACCCCCCAACCCCCCTTATCAAGGGGGCAAGGATTTCTAGTTTCTCCGCCCAAGGCGGACCAGCCTCGGGCTGGCAATTACAAATTACCAATCACAAACTCATCACATCCGGTCCTGCGGCGTAGAGATTTAGTTCGCCTTGATTGACAGTGTAAATCGCCGGTTCAGATCCGCCGTGGCTCAAGAATTGTTCGGCGGTCATATTGATCCAGTGTTTTGTCTGGTCGCCGTTTATTTCATATACCTTGTCCGTTGGAGCGGCAGTATTGTTAGCGCCAGTGTTATACCTTGCCCATCCCGACAAAGAGTATTCGCCGAGAGAAGAAACTTGTTTGAGATTTTCCCATTTGAGATGGCTGTAGTGGTTGAAGATTTCAATGCTTACGATGTGCCTGATATATTTAGCGCTTCCAACTACTTTGACAATATAAACCGCAAATGGATCAGAGCAAGTCTGGCATTGGATAATATCGCCGTCCATGATTTCGGAGGTTGGAGTGGCTGGAGTTTCTTCTTCCGCCTGCGATCCCAAAATCGCGAAATAAGTGAAGTGAGCGGTGGTTGCCGTAACAGTATTGTTAGTTGCATTAACCGCGCTGTCCGCCAAAGCTACCCAAGCGTTTGAAGTTTCGTTCCAATAATGAACTTTTAGCGCCTCTTCATTTATTCCTTCCGCCTGTTCGTTCGTATAAGTGAAAGTCAACGACAAAGCTTTTTCAAAAGTGTTGACCATAATATTTAATCCTGAAACAGCGGTAAAATTATACGCGTAATTTCCAATAATATTCCTTCCGCTTGGCGCTGGCATAGAAGCAGCGATTTCAGCTTTAGCTGTCGGACTAATAGTTATAACGGCGTTAGCGGTCAACGCGCCGGCAGGCAAAACTATTTTCGCGCTTGTTCCATCTGCATTTGTCTTGCTGATAACCCCGCCATTAGCCGGAGTTGCCGCCGCTTGTCCGGTCGTGGAAGATGGAGTGGAACTGCCGGAAGATCCCCCGCCAGAAGCGACACAGGTCGCGCCTGATAGAACATATCCCGAACTGCAGGTTGCCGCGGCGCAAGTCGGAAAAGAAGCGAAGGTCGCGACGCCGGTTACGGTGGCGCAAAGAGTCCCGCAATCGGTTGTTGTTGAGGGTTCTGTGGTATAAGTATCGCTTGCCGTTGGAATAGTAACATAACTGGTTCCCGGCGTGGAATTCTCACTGCATGCCACATTACTGCTCCCGCTATTTTTTATTATTATTGATTTAACGCTGGAGTCGGATGATCCAATCTTAAAAGTTCCAGAATTAGTCACTGTAAAAGCTCCGCCGTTGAATGTCCAGCTTTCGGCCGTTGAAGTATTTAAGATAAGCATGTCAGCTGTAGTTGCTCCAAAAGTAACTCCCGTAACAGTAACATTTCCATCAGCGGTAAAATCATTCGTAGCGGCTATAGTTATGGATGCGGCTGCAAATAAAGATACGAACAGCAACACGGCTGACAGAAGAGTAATTTTTAGCTTATTTTTTATCATATTATTTATTGTTAACCTTCTTTTAAACTTAAGAAGTTTTTTATTCGCCCTTTTTGATTAATCATCACAAGGGCTGTTCGATTCTAATAAATTAGGTTTTTCAACGCGGACGCGAAGCGCAAAATTGGAGTCCTTACGAAAGTAAGGATGAAGTTTCACGGGATTAGAGAATTTCAGGAAAATTGCGATATTTCCCCTCCTGACTTTCGTCAGGACTCCGTGGTGTTGAAATTCCTATGCGATATAATTTTTTATTAGAAATGAACAGCCCTGTGACAATTCAAGATTCATAAAGAGAGCGCAACCCCGCAAAGTCTCGACCTAGAATGAGAAGTTGACTTTGGGGATTTAGAGAGATTTGTTTTTTCTCGCCGCGAGGCTCGACCTATTTTTAATGGTTTGCCTCGCGGAGTTTTCACCCGCCTAAATTTTCTAAAGAAAATTTGAGCGGGTTAAGCAGATATATGTCCCGAGTACTCGGGATTGAGAATGAAGCTCAATAAAAATTATATGGATCGGTTAAGCTTAACGAGCCAAAGTGTTACATTCCCAATCAACAGCGCCTAAAGCACTGCAGATTACCGTAGCATTTGCAGCAACAGCCTTTTCAAGATTTAGTCCACCTAAATTGATGTTACCGCCAGCACCAGGAAATAGACCCAGTGCGTTTGCGCCTCTATTAATTACTGTAATTTGCATTCCTGCAACAGCAACTGGAAGAGTAACTGCATCTCCTATAACAGCAACTGTTGTAACTTCAACAATGTCTGATGTTACGACAGTGCCCGTTGCTTGTGTACTACCAACATTAGCCGTAACTCCCGCTTGTACAGATTTTTTGATTTGACCCGTAAAGGTTGGACTGGTTGCAAATACCGCAAGACCAGTTCCCGTTTCGTCAGATACAGACGACAACAATTCAGCAGAAGTTATGCTTGACGCTAATGTACTATAAAGCTTTCCGCTAATCGGCAAAGTTACGTTCGTTGAGGCAGTTGAAGTAAAAATTACAGGGAAAGCGCCGGCAGTACTGAAAGCGTCAGCGAAAGCCGCGGTCTTACCTGCGGCAAGAGTCAATACGCCCGTGCCAGCTGTGATAGTGTTGCCGTTGTAAGTGCCAGCCGTAACAGCGCCAGCTTTACTAACGCTGAATTTAGAAACACCTCCGACTTGCAAATTCACTAACAAACTGCCGGCCGCTGAAAGAGTATCAGTGACATTGAGTTTAATGCCATTGAATGTTACTCCTGCGTTGTTCCATGTTTGCGTGGCATTAATCACTGGCGCGTCAGCAGTAACCGTGCCGCCGGTAATTGTCAGAGAAGTATTGGCAGTCAGGGTATCAGTATTGGCATCGCCCAAAGTGACCGAGGTTCCATTAAATGCATTCGTGCCTGTCCAGATGTTGTTGGCTGCAGTTCCGGCCACTGGCGTCCAGCTCAAAACTCCTGCGCCGTTAGTTTGAAGGACTTGGTTAGCTGCGCCATCAGCAATAGTAATAAGAGTACGACCAAGGACAGAGATTGGAGTAGCTGTTAAGGTGTCACCTGCTGAGGTGTAAAGGATGTTGCCAGCACCAATAGTGGCAAGTCCAGTACCGCCGCTTCCTATTGCCAAAGTAGCAGATAACCCAGAAGCATTGCCCGTTACATTGCCGACTAATGGACCAGCAAATCCTGTGGCAGTTAAAATGCCGGTTGAAGGCACAAAAGATAAAGCAGTAGATGTAGTTTTTTGCGGTAAGTTGCCAGTATTTGCCGTTACCCAAGTCGGATAAACAGCAACTGCTGTAGCCGCATCATTAGTAATAGCTGTGTTTGTAGCGTTGGTGGCTGTTGTGGCAGTAGTAGCACTCGTAGCGGATGTAGCTGTAGAAGCGTTGCCGGTCAAAGCGCCAACAAATGTTGTTGCCGAAACAGTACCAGTACCTGTGATATTATTAGCACCCATTGCAAGAATACCAGTCATCGTTCCGCCGGCTAAAGGCAATGCTAAGGCGTCATTGCCATTAAGTTTGTTAATCGCCTGTAATATAGTATCAGTTGCGGCTACCGTTCCTGCTCCAGAAGCATAACCGGTCAAAACTTTTCCAATCACAGCGGAATTAGCGACAGTCAAAACGCCTGTGTTTGACAAAGTCGCGTCTCCGCTCATAGCTACCGATGTCGCCACATTGGAACCGTTTCCGACAAAAATATTCCCGGCGGCTAAAGCAGTCGTCAAACCGCTTGCCCAGCTCAAAGCTCCGCTGCCATTGGTAACTAAAGTTTGATTGGCTGTGCCATCAGCAGACGGCAATGTCCAAACTACATTAGCAGTTACTGCGGCAGGAGCCTTTAGCGCGACATACTCGCTTCCGCCTCCAGTTTCTACAAATCTTGCTTCACCGCCAGTGGTAATGTTAGTTCCGATAGTAGTTGCGGCGAAAACCGAAATTGCCACTAGCGAAACTGAAGCAAAAACACTCACTAAAACAGTAAGAGATTTTTGCTTGGTTGATAAAATGTTTTTCATATTTTTTTCTCCTTAATTATTAGTCTGCTAATGTTTCCGCGCGCCGGAAAAATTGGCAGATTGTTTTTTAATATTGATTAAAATAAATAAACAAACCATTAAAAGCCCGAGCCGACCAAGTCAGGCATATATTCAAATAACTTCGCAAAAAATAAATAATATTTTATCCTCTGAATAATATATTATAACACAAAATAAAAAATCTACAAAATTGCCAACACCCAGTGTCCCTAATAAAAACACTGGGTGTCCAATTTCCAAACTTTCCATCTTCCATATTCCAAATCTACAGGCTCATCACATCCGGTCCTGCGATGTAGAGATTTAGTTCGCCTTGGTTGACGCTGTAGATTGCGGGATCCGATCCGCCGTGGGTTAAGAATTGCTCCGCGGTCATATTGATCCAGTGCTTCGTTTGGTCGCCGTTTATTTCATAAACTTTGTCATTCGGAGCGGCTGCATTATTCGCGCCGGTGTTATATCTTACCCAGCCGGAAAGGGAATAATCGCCGAGAGAAGAAACTTGTTTGAGATTTTCCCATTTGAGATGGCTGTAGTGGTTGAAGATTTCAATGCTTACTATATGTCGGATGTATTTGGTGCCGCCGACGATCTTGACGATATAGACTGCGAATGGATTTGCGGATGACGCGCATTGGATAATGTCGCCGTCAACGATTTCCGAAGTCGGGGCGGGCGGGATTACTTCTGTTTGTGATCCCAAAATCGCGAAATAAGTGAAGTGAGCGGTGGTTGCCGTAACAGTATTGTTAGTTGCATTAACCGCGCTATCCACTAAGGCCACCCAAACGCTAGAAACTTCATCCCAGTAATAGATTTTTAAAGCTCCTTCATTCAGTCCGGCTACTTGTTCGTTGGTATAAGTGAGCGTTATAGTAAGCGCTTTCGCGAATGTATTAACTTCTGCGTTGCTGGCATTAACAGCTGTGAAGTTATAGACATAATTTCCAACCACATTTTTGCCGGACGGAGCGGGGCGGGAAGCAGTCGCCAAAGCTTTTGCTGTCGGAGCAATGGTTATCGTCGCATTACTCGTCAAAGCATTAGCAGGCAAAGAAACGCTTGCTTTGCTCCCGTCGGAATTAGTTTTACTCGCTGTTCCTCCCGAAGAAGGAGTGGCGGCAACTTGGCCGGTGGTGGAAGTGGGGGTAGTATTTACATATCCTCCGCCAGTGACAATAGAAGGAGCCGCGGGTGTTACAGAAACGACCGCCGTTGCCGCAGATTCTTTATTGATAGCATCCAAAGCAGAAACTTTAAAATAATAAGCGGCGCCATTGGTTAGATTCGTAGCAGTATAAGAAGTAGAGGTTGTTTGTGCTAAATAAGGATAATCATCGCCCACTTTTTTATAAATGTCATATTTAGTGGCGCCAGTTGAGGCGGTCCATGATAATGCCGCGGAACCATTGCCGGCAGTTGCGCTCAAACCGGTCGGAGTTGGAGGAGCGTCTGAAGCCGTAGCGTTAGATAAAGCAAAAGTTGATAAGTGGCTTGTCGTTCCCGTAAATGTTATCGCCGGATCAGCGCTTAAGCCAGCTATGGTTGTGGCAGAAGGAACACTCAATGTGGCTACCGTTGGTATTTCTACCCATGAGCCGCCGGTAGAATCAAAATAAGTAATTTTTGTATTTTGCGCTTGAGCGAATGTTAAGTTTGCGGCTTCCAATTCCGCTTTTGAAACCGTCAATTCTATCGTAATGCTTCCTGAAAGCGTGGTTATATTTTGATTAGAACTATTGCGAGCTGTTATTTCTTTAGCAGTGCCTATAATCTGCCTATCATTTTTACTTACGACATTTGTGGTTGATTTAACTTCCACCGTGCCTGCCGAGGTGCCTGTGCCCAAAGCGTTTTTAGGAAAATCAATCTTAACGCCAGTGCCTCTTACTATTCCTCCGTCTGAAGGAGTAATGGGAGCGTTTTTTGTATTAGGAGCAAAACCGCTAACTGCAATTAGCGTGATATTTTTGCCTGAAGCCGGAGCAGTCACAAGAGTTCCTTTTGAATTATAGCCGTCATAAGCCGCCTTAACTGTCCAGTCGCCTGAACCCACATTTAGCGTATAGTTACCGCTTGCGTCAGTAGAGCCGCCAGCCCAGCCGCCGCTTCCATTGTCCGCCCACACCCAAGCGTTAGTTGCCGTAGAAGTTCCACCCAGAAGATACACCGTTCCTGTTATGGTATTGGTAGCGGTAGTTAGAGTTAAATTCTGCAATGGCTTATTAGCTCCATTAACAATCGTTGTTATTTTATTTCCGATATAACCGGGCTTGCCTACGCCAATGTCATAAGTTCCATCTCTTAATTGTATAGAGTAAGAACCGGCAACAACCGCGCCGCCACCGCCACCATTAGGACCCGACGCAAACACCCATGCATCCGTTACATTATCACCGCTCACAGTACCGGAAATTGTCCAAAGACCGCCTAATGTAATTTCTATAATTCCATCAGTTGCTGATTGAACACCGCCACTTTGATTGGTTAAACTTTCAGTAAAAGTTCCATCGCCAGCAACCGCTACAGAAATTTGTGGTAATGGTCCATATCCAGGAATACCACCATCTACATAATAAGTAGCAGAACGCTGAATGTCAATTTGATATTCTCTATAAGTTTGCGCTACAGCCACATCCGTATCAGAAAATCCTCCGCCTGTATCACTGTGCGCTCCTACGAATGCCTGTGTAAATGAACTAGCCGGAGAAATTCTCACTTTTATAGTAGAAGAAGTAATGGCAATATCTTTTGAAATATTATTAGCAACATTGGCGCCTCCTAATAAATTTTCTAAATAAACTTCGCCTTTGGCCGGAAGCCCCACATGCAACCAGCGATTAGTTCCGCCGGATACTCTAACTGTGTAAGCGCCTGTTGCGTCTGTTCCGCCGCTCCCAAGCATCTGACCATATTGGCCATTAGTAATAAACACAAATGCTTGTTGCAAAGCAATGCCGCCTTTTGTGACTGTTCCTGAAATTGTGAAATTGTCTGTTGAGGAAACATTAAAATTGACCGTGGGATGAACCGTGCTTGAAACAGCGATTCCCGATTGCTCGCCTAGAAAGCCGTAGCTTTGAGAATTGGCGCCAATATGGTAATTACTCCCCGGCGTTACATACATTTTATAATATCCCTGGCTGTCCGTCTGAGCGTTGCCCCCGCCCGGACCGCCTTCAAGCCAAGCATACAAAGAAGCGTTAGCAAGGCCATTGCCGGCAGAATCCTTAACATAACCCTCTATAAAATCAGAAGGTGGCGCTATTATAATCGTCGGACCTTTAGCAGGACTGGCAATTAAATAAGTGTCATCTACATCCACCTGAACTTCAACAGGGAAAGACATGTTTTCTCCGCCAACTCCGACTTTCCATGTGCCCGCCGTTACATAAAGAGTAAATGTGCCGTCGCTAGCGACTTGAGTGCCGGTTCCTTTTCCATTTTCTCTGGGCTGATACGCGAAAACCCAAAGCATGCCCCTTTCGTCAGCGGCAAAACTACCAGATGGTTTTTGAACTGTGCCGACAATTCTATGCGTCGCCGCTGGAAATGTAAAGTCTTTTCCGGTGGCCGTGAGAGCAGAATCGCTAATAGTTACGGATAAAGCGTCTGGATCGGTAAAAGCGGAAGATCCTGTTGTCACGCTTGTGGGATCTGGCGGAATATGTGCCTCTACTCTATAAACACCGTTTGTGGGAATTCCCACGGAATAATTAACAGTGCAACTCGTATTGGTTTTGAAAAATGCGGGGTCCATAGGTTTAAAGCCAGTGCCTCCGGTATCTACTTGGTCCGGCATAGCAAAAATCACCACATTTTTATTTTGCCCGCCAGTGGCGCAAGATGCGCCTAAGGTTATCGTTCCGGATATTTTTCGGGAAGTTGTTGTTAAGATATGATTTTGCGGAGCGGAGACATCCACTTGTTGCCCTTGGGAATTTAAGTGGGCGCCTGTTATATCATAAGCCCAAGTCCATCCCATAGAAGACACGCCTGTAATCGTAAATTCATCAGTCGTGGCATTGTATGTCGTAGTACCAGTTCCATCTCCAGTATAATGAACAACTGGTCCTCTCATTCCGGCAACAACAATGCGTATATTTCCGCTATTGGCATCCAGCATAGGGGTGCCGGGATAAACATGATAAATCTTGGCAACATAATTACCGACTATATCAAAAAATGAATTTGGACCCATATCGCTCATCACTCCGCCAACCATAACATTAACCGGTCCTCCTTGGGCGCCAGTGGGAACAGCTACAACAATAGAAGTGGCAGACCAGCTGGTAAATGAAGTGGCTTCCACTGGAGGAAGTGGTCCTGTAATTGGGTCAAATCCTCCGGAGAAAAATACTTTATGATCTGCATCCGTGTGTGTACCGCCTGGATCAGCACCGAAATTAGTGCCGGTAATTGTAACGGAAGCTCCCACCGCGCCGGAAGTCGGGGTTATGCTTGTAATCGTTGGCAAAGACAAAGTTGCTACTATTAAACTGGAATTGGTATATTGCGCTAGCGGATTATTTCCCCCATTAATATCTTTTATGACATTGCCTGCGATAACAAGAGTGGCGGTACTGGATAAAGTTAGCGTAAGTCCGCGAATAGTGGCTTTATTTCCTTGAAAATCAATAAAAGGCGAACCAAGTCCGCCACAGGTAAGAGCCGCGCTATTTACAGTATAATTACTACAATTGCTGGCCTGCATTCCGTCCATATTCTCGCTGAAATTTACAATAATTCTGTCCGTAAAAGCCAATGCGGAGGCAACGGTGGGAGCGACAATATCATTGCCGGTTTTTTCAATCATAGTATTGGTGTTTCCGGCTGGATCAATCACTTGCAATTTAACGCTGGCATTTACATTGTCGCCTATATTTATCGGAGCAAATCGTTCATCCGCGCCAAGTGTTGCCTGGCCGATCAAAGTCGCGCCATCAGCTTGATAAACTTTTATAATACTGTTTAACATACCTATAGAAACCGCAGGCGCTGGCGCTATCTGATCCTGTGTCCCCGGGGTGTTTTGAATAAAAACAAAATCTCCAACAAGTATAGCCGCGGGAGGAGTAATATCAATCAACACCTTTTTAGTCGCGGTCAAAGCTGTGCCGACTGTATTTCCTGGTCCATCAGAAGCGATTCCGTAACCAGCTCCGAAATTAACCGCCAAATTATGGTTATCAACTGGACTTGCCGCAATGGTCACTACTATATAATATTGCACCGCCGAAACACCAATTGCTTCCGGTGTTGTTGGTGTTAAAGTAACCGGCGCGCCGATGGCTGGATTGTTGGCTACCGCTCCTGTTACTAATAAATCTTCAGTTACTTGAAAATTAGATGTTGCTCCACTTTCTTTTCTTAAAGATATTGAAGCGATATCTGTATTTACTAATCCACTAGTGCCAGGATCAGCGATTAACACAGTAATGGAGTTTAAAGTTGCAGTACCGGATGCTTGAATAAGCGAAAAAGTGGTGGTTGGCACCACAGCGTTAGCTTTCGCTTCCACTATAGAACTGGGTAAAAGTTCCGTCGGAGCCACCGCTTCGGTAATCGTGCTCGCCGCCGCTTTTGCCACCGGCACAGACACCATCAGCGGCGCGCCTACCGACCACATCACTGTCGTGATTAATAAAAAAGACACTAAAACTTTCTTCGCGCCTTTTTTGATTTTTTTGGTCCAAGACCAATCAGTCTTGGGTTGACTTCTTAAATTTTTCATTTTTATTTTCTCCTTTTATATTTCATGAAGCGTAAAGCTTAAACATGAAACAGATTAATTAAAAAACAGCCTTGTCCTGAGATAAAGCCGTTTTGCCGGTTAAAATTATATTAAAAGTTGTTGATGCTGATGAATTAAGTTTATTGACGAACATACAAAACACTTTCACAAGCGACATTATATAATGTCGCTTATGCCCAATAAAAATATTAAAATCTCTAAATAAAAAAATAATTTTCATAAAAAAACCGCCCATAAAAAATATGGCGATTATTTCTCCTTTTATCAAGTGCATAATAATTTGTTTTTCTTTTTTTTGCCCCTCCATTTTTCTTTTTTTTATTTTTGTGTATTTACAAAACAAAATGAAACATATAAATTAAAATATTTCTAAAAAATAATTTAATTTATACACTTCGCTTTATCTTTTTTATTTCAACGCTATCATTATATCACATTTTGATATTTTGTCAACGCCAAAAAATAAAAAATGGTTTTTTGTGAAACAAATTGCCTTTAATTTCACCGAATACCTATTTTACTTCAATCGCTCTTTGATATAATTTATCAATTCTCTTTCATTGTTATATAATCCATGCCTGGAAAATAATAATATCAGGCATGTATCATCATCTATTAATTGAAAAATCAAACGATAGCCATCGGATTTTCCGCGATTTTCTTGCAATGGAACAACTCTTGCTTTATAAATTTTAGCGCTTCCAAAGCCGGGATATGATTTAATTCCAGGAGTTTCTTTTAGCCCTTTTGAATTAAAAAGGCGCTTCCATGATTCCAACGATTCTTTTGGAGACGGAAAACGCTTTAATTTTTTGAAATCTTTTTCTATTTCCTGATGACAAACTATTTTCATACTTGCAAATCCTTATCCATTTCACCGTATTTATTCCGGTAATATGCCAAATTATAATCAATAACATCATCGGGCTTTGTGGCTATCCACGGAGCTTCTCCATGGCTTGCGCTTTTCATTTCATTTCCGGAAAATCTTTCCCATTTATCGGCAATTTCTTCCATCGCCATCAGCTCTTCTTTTGTGAATAATCTTATATCAAAATCTTTTAATGGCTCAATATGAAACTGGTCATTATAACCAGCCCCTATTTTTCTTCTGAAAATTTTTATCTCTTTGCCGTTCATTTGTTTCAGAATTTTTTCGGCCATGCGGGGAACCGGCCCCATTTCGAAACGCAGATATTCGTCTTGGGTCACGGAGCGATCATATTTTTCGAAAAAATCAAAATCAAGGAAATATAGCAATTTCATTATTTTCAATTTTCCCAAAGTTCCATTCTTGATCCTATTAGCAAAAAACAGAATAACATTCTTATATTTTTTTTCGCTTATTTTGGACATAAATAAACATTTATTGTGTAAATCTACATTCATTGTATCACAACAGAAATCAAATAACAAAGATTTTTTCTTTTTTTTTCTTTTTTAGGATTTGATTTTGTTTAGTTTTTGTTGGTTTAATGTCTCTGATCTGAACCGATTATTTCTATTCCGCCGCTATTTGTAATTTTGCGGAAATATATGGTTTTGGTCAGGAGACGCTGAATTAACAAATATTAGAATATTTTATATCGTCTTTTTCGTTTGGTGCTAAAAATTCCGAATCTAAACACTCGTTTTTTATTTTTTTTGTCATCTCATTTAATTCATCTCTTTCTTCTTGAGAAATATAAGAGGGCTCAAAGGATTTTCCTGGAATTATTCTTTGAGCCCTAGGAAGTTTAGCTCTTAATTCTCGCCATCTACTGATTAGGTCTTTACAACTTTCTTTTTGATTTTGCATAATTGTGATATAATTAAATTGTTAGAAAAGACGGCTAAGCGGAGATAAATTTTATCACCCGCTCAAGCCGTTCTTTTTTTATTTCTTCTTGCGACCTTTTTCTCTTTGAGACAAAGCACTTGCCGCAGTTGTCTTTGCCGGCTTACTAGTTTTTTTGCTTCTCAATTGTTTAGAAGCAACTTTAGCCACCTTAAGACTTGTTTTCTTTTTTGCCATAAAATTCTCCTTTCTAGTTTTTAATAATAATTTATTTATCAACTCATCCCTATTAAAATTATAACCTTTTTTAATTTTATATCCAAGACATAAGAGCATTATAAAACTAATAATAGCCGAGACAATAAATGCTCCCTGCCATCCAGCTTTCGGGATTCCAAGAATGTCACGAAAATCGGAAGTAACTAGAGTAATCAAAACAGTAAGAAAAATACCGACTAAACCACAAAACAATTCTTTATTTTTCTTTCCTTCTTCAAAATCACGAAGAAAATTATCTAATTTACATGGCGTTATAATGATGTGATTTTTTTCTGTGTTGTCAAAAAAACTTGGGTTATTTGAATTTAATTTTATCATGCTATTGATTTTTAAAAATTATGTGTTAATATATAAAAAGACAGATAATATAATTAAGTAATTATGCTTATCTTCTTCTGCAAAACACGAGCGAGCTTTGACCGGCAGTTCGTGTTTTTTGTATCTTATGCTGTTTTTATATATTATATTATTTCTTTATTCAAGTCAATAATATATACATCACCCACACCTTCTATTTTCTTTTTCTTCCAATCATATCTTCCGTGATATTTTTGTGGATCTATACCGCAACTCTTGAAGAAACTTCTCGCAATAATACTTCCACCATACCCTATTTTTGATTTTAAAATTGAGAACTTATTTACTTCATTTTCATCATTCGTAAAATGTATCCCAATTGCATTATTATTTTTATCAAAATAAAGCACTGCGTACTTATATTCTTTTATATTATTATCTTGATAATATTTCCGTGGCAAACCTATGCTATTTGATTTTGTAATAGTAATTCTGCTCTCTAATCTTACATTTCTACCTTCAAATTTTTTGAATTGGTATTCCATATTTTTATAATTAATGATAAACTTACTATCATTATAATCTTATTATTTTTCTTGTCAAGCCTTTAAGTAAATAGTCTTTTATCATTAAAAACAAACAGTTTATTAAGACTGTTTGTTTTTGATATGTTCTTGTATATATTATGTTATTTCTTCAATTATCCCAATCTCCTCCTCCCCCAACCCATACAACTCAAAAACCCTCTTATCAATCTCCCCATCAACTTTCCTAATCTCTTTCTTAATCTCATTCCACTTATCAGAATTTTCGGGGGTTGATTGGAGCTGGTTGTTGAGATTAAGAATTTGATTGGCTAACTTTACTAAATAATCATGTTTGGCTTTTTCTTTTTTATCAGAGAAATCTATTTTGTAAATTGGAAGTTGAGAAGTATATGTTTTTTTAAATTGTAAATAACCACCGCTAACATGTGCTTCCTCAAATTTATTCCTAAAATAAAACGATAAAAATTTTGAATTAAGTAAAGCAAGAATATATTTAAGATTGTATTTATCACTGATTTGGACAGAATAAACTTTATTCAAAGTATAATATTTTTCATCATCATAACAACATTCTATATTTAAAGATATTTCTCTCAATAAGATTTTTGGTTCTTCAAAATATTTTTTATCGCAAAGATTGGCGTATTCTTTTTTGCTTTTATCAATCAAATTTTTATCATATCGAATATATTTGCCATTCCACTTAAACCAATATCGGTGGCAATCTTTGCCAGCCAATAATTTTTTACAAGTTTCGTCAATCTTTTCATCAACTATCAACTTGTCCCTGACATTGCCCGTATGAATCGTTTCCTTAATTGTCGCAATCTCGCCTAATTTTACGGATTTTCTTTCAATATCTTTCAAAAATTTTAATTCTTTTTTAATCACAAAGTTTTTTGTCTGGCTATTTTTAATATCATCTTGGTTTATCAAAACTTTATTATCGCTAAAATCCAATTCATCGCCGACTTTATATCCTTCTATAATGTTTCCGGAATTATTTTTTGTTTTTTGCAAAATAATAATATACGGATAAGTAAAAGCGTCTTTGAAAACCTGAAGATTGGAAACATCAATAACAGAAACTATTTTGCAATTATCTAAAATAAGTTCTCTTAACTTTTTCCCATACTCAGCAATAGCATATTTATTGGAAGTAATAAATCCTAAAAGCCCATTTTCCTTTAAAAGTTTTATTGATTGTTCAAAAAACAACTGGTAAATATCATATTGTCCATGAGCAGAATAATATTTCTCGTCAAATAACTTTTTATCTTTTTCGTCCAAATCCCTGTTTCTTATATACGGCGGATTGCCGATAATCACATCAAATCCGCCTTGATTGAAGACATCGGAAAATTCCTCTTCCCAATTAAACGGTTTTTTGCCGAGCCAGTCTTTGCCGAAATATTTTTTGAGCTCTTTCTCGGAGCCGGAAATCAGAGAATTGCCGATGCGGATATTGTCGGTCAGGTTGGGAAGTTTGGCTTTTTGATCCAGCGCGCCGATGAGCAAATTGAGTTTCGCCAGCTCCACCGCCTGCGGATCAAGGTCAACGCCGTAAATATTTTTTAAAAGGATTCCGCTTTTAGTATATTGATCGCCGAAATTATTAAAATCCCTGTATTTTTCATTGACGATTTCCAGCGCTTTGACAAGAAAAGATCCGGAGCCGCAGGCGGGGTCAAGAATTTTGATTTGTTTCAAATCGTTCACATTCTTGATTTCCTCCAATTTCTTCCCAAGAGTATTTTTTATAATATAATCAACAATAAAATTCGGAGTATAATAAATCCCCTGCTCTTTTCTTTTTTTGCGGGATTTTATTTTTAAATCCTTTTTATCATCGGCCTTGGACAATTTCCCCGATTTCTTTTCAGCTCCGGCTTCAACCGGCTTTTGCGCGATATAGCCAAGATAGCTTTCATACACTCCGCCCAAAATGTCCGCCGGAATTTCTTTGAAATTATATTCATAGACATCATTTCCATAAAGCAGATTAATCGCATCTTTTATGGCTCCGTCATATTCCTCCCAATCCTCGCAGGCATGTTTGGTAAAAAGACTGGAATTATAAAGATCGTCCAACTCGCGAAATTTTTTCGCAAGCATTTGGAATAGTTTTCTGCTGTCGCTATGATCTTTTTCCCACTCGCGGAGAATCGGACGGAGAATCGGCTCTTCCAATTTTCTGTCTTCCAAAACTCTGATAAACACAAGGCGGTCTAAAATCCTTTGCACTCCTTCGTCCAATGTTTCCTGATCAATATCTTTATGCTTATCCCAATACTCTTTCCAATTATTAAAGCTTTTTGTCAGAATTTCTCTCGCCTGCTTCAGGTCGTCAAATAATTTCTCATTCACGGTGAGGCTTTTGGATTTTTTTCCGTGCTTTTCCGCATAAACATCAAGAGCGTTTTTTTCAAAACTTTCTTTGGAAAGAAGCCATAGCCGTTCAAAGTCTTGGATATATTCATCGTAAGAAATTTCAAACACCATTTTATCTCTCAAAGATTTTGATTTGGCATTGGCGTTAAAAATTTTAATACCCTCAAAATCAGTAAGCGCCGCCCAATTTACTCCCTTGTTCCACGAATAATTGATTGCCTGCCGCGCGTAGCTTTCAATATCCAAATCCGATTTCAGCGATTTTGCTTCCAGAAAAAACTTTGGAATTCCATTGATTCGAAACGCCAAATCAACTCTGCTCCCTGATATTGCTTCTTCGGTGGCAACCTCGTTATCGTTATTCGCATTCCGCATATCCCAGCCAAGAAAACCAAAAAGCGGCTCAATAAATTCATTGCGTGTTTGAGCCTCATTATAAGATTTTATTTTTCCAGCTTCAGCAATCCGCTGGTATTTTTTCACTAACTCCGCAATATTTTCTTTTGCCTGTTCTTTTTTCATTATTGTTCTTTTTAATTTCTCAAACCTTACTGTAACTTTATCATCTCTCCTTTAATAAATCAAGCCATAAACCTCCTAACAAAAAAACGCTATGATAATTCATATTATCATAGCGTTTCATAGTTTAACCGAATTTTCTAAGAGCTTTAGATTCCCCGGGATTTTTGAGTTGCCAAATTATGCGCTTCAATATAATGAGTGGCAAAATTTTCCCAGTCGGCCGAAAAAGCTACTTTGTGGGCTTGGATTTTGTTGTCAATTCTTTTCTTCTTCGTAAACAAAGTATATTTGTAGAGAATATCCGCAAACTCTTCCATCATTTTTTCTTTCTTTTGATTTTCTATGTCCAATATATAAATTCCCGGGATTTTTTTATTGCGCAAATCCTCATAAAAATATTTTCCAAAGCCGGACAAATTGCTCGTCAAAGACGCGACTCCCAAAGCGGCGGTTTCCAGCGGAGTGTATCCCCACGGCTCATAGTAAGAAGGAAATATTCCGAGATGGCAAGCTTGAATGCTCTGATAATAATCAAGGTCGCCAAGCCCGTCAGCTCCGGAAAGATATATTGGATAAAATATAACCTTAACTTTGTCCTCTTCTTTATTTTCCAGACCGGCTTTTTTAAAAGCGTTAACAATGGGATCATCTTCTTCTTTGGAAATATTGTGCGTGGAAAGAGGCGCGGGGCCGTTTTTGGATTTCAATTTCAAAAGTTTTCTTTTCATCTCCAAAATATATTCTTTGTCAAAAATAGATTTTTCGCTTATCTTTTTTTCTGAAACAACATTATAAAGAATATTCTCTTTCATGTCTTCCTCCTCCTCTTCCAGCAAATCTTTTATATCTCTGAAAACTTCTCTCGCTTCCACAATTTCCGGCTTAATGCCATTCACCGCGGTTGGAACAAAAAAGAACGAGACTACGGTTTTTTTGCTTTTATTCTTTTTCATTTTTTCATTCAGCTTCCCCATGGAATCTATGAAAATATCCAATCCTTTGTTGTGAAATTCATATCTGCTCGCGGTAAAATAAAATAAAGTTCTTTCAAGGTCTATGTTGTAATATGGAGAAAAATAATAAAGAGCGAACTGGCGCAATTTATTCCTGTATTTTTTATGCTTCAAAGCCGCTTCTTCAAAGCTGGGAAATTCCGCCATATCAAGCCCGTTCGGCAGAATAACATCCGGTTTTTTTCCGAGTATGCGTTCAGCTTCTATTCCTGTAATCTGGCTTACAGTCGTAAACGCGTCAGCAATATGAGCTGCTGTTTTTTCCATTTCGTGCTTTGCTTTCACTCCATATTTTTCTACCTCTTCCGCGGGATCTATATTATTTATAACAGAATATAAATCTACGCCGTTGCCCGCGAGAGTTCTGCCTAGAGTCGTCGCGTGAGTCGTGAACACGGTTGCTACTTTTGAATTTTTATTTTTTAAATATAAAATCGCCGAGCCGGAAAGCCACTCATGAGCCTGCGCCACTATTTTTTTCTCCTTATAAGATTCATTTATTTTTTCTATCAAATTTCCGGCCGCCCAGCTCCACAAAACTGGCTCTTCAAAATCATAAGGGCTGTTGATAGAATCAATTTTAAATTTATCCCATAATTCTTTTTTAATGTTATTGATCTGAGGCCAGAAGTTTTTAAAGTCAATCAAAATAACTTTCGGCTCTCCTTCTATCAGCCAAGATCCGAAATGACAAACTATTCCTTCTTGCTTTAATTGCTCAAAAATATTTTTATATTCTTCCGGCTCTTTTTCTTCCTTAAATACCGTCCTGCTCTTTTCTTCGAAATACGGGCCGATCAAAAAATATCCACCTTTATAATACTTTTGCATCTGCTTCGCTTTTGAACTCAGCACCGTAAAAATCCCGCCGACTTTGTTGCAAGTCTCCCACGAAATTTCAAAAAAAATATCCGCCTCCGGCTTTAGTTTTGTTTTCATTTTTATTTTTTAAAAATTATTATAAATTAGGGGTCATACGCAATTTAGCTGTTTTTTTATATCAAAGAAAAATTTTAGATGCCAGCCCCTCCCTTTATCAAAAGGGAGGTCGGGAGGGAAGCTTTGAAAAAGCTTTGCCCCTCCCTTTATCAAAGGGAGGTCGGGAGGGATTTCCGCCTCGCGTTTTGCAAGCAACATAAAGCTGATGCTTTTAGACAGAACTGTATTTATCTCAAACTAAGCGAAAGATATTGTTTTAATTGATATAAAGACAGCCAAACCCGAAAATCCCCCCAGCCCTGCCTGCCGGTAGGCAAGCCTGCCTACCGGCAGGCAGGCCCCCTTTTTCAAAGGGGGAGTTCGCGCGCCCCGATTTATTAAAAACAGCTAAATTGCGTATGATCTGCAATCCCCGTCTTGCAGAATTTCCCAAATATCGCCCTCGGGATTTTCAAGATATTCCTTACAAAATTTTTTATCATATCCAGTGCTGTAGCTGTGTTCAGAAAACTTTTTCCAGCCATCAGAATTTACATGGAAATTATATTTTTCAAGTTCTTTTGCTTTTCCGTTCATAATCTTTCCTCCTTTTTCACCTCACTCTAACAAAGTTCTTCTGTTAAAGTTTTTGACTCCTCAGAGATGAAAATCTAACTGCCGAAATCCGGCAATCAGATTTCCACCTCCAAAAAAGTATTTTTTAATGTGCAATCTGAATCCCGAGCTTTCGGGACGGGATTCAAGAACTTGAAAACATTTGCTTTCCCGCTCTTGAACTAACCAGTATAGCGCAGAAAAACATTATCGTCAATGGTCTTGGACTTGATTAAGCCGTAATTTTTGCGTTTAATACGGATTATCGCATTATAAGCCATTGTTATCATATACATTGTTGTCGGCGGGTATTGACAATATTATAATTATAGATTATAATGTCTATGTGAGATTAAATTATTTTGAATTACGAAATGTAGCCCTGCCTACCGGCAGGCAGGCCCCTCCTTTATCAAAGGAGGGCTGGGGTGGACCTGCCTGCCGGTAGGCAGGTTTTTTAGAATGTGTTAAGCGCGCTTTACCCGGAAATCCCCCTAGCCCCCTTTACAAAAGAGGGAGTGTTAATTTTGCAATTCAAAAAAAATAGTCAAAAGATAAATTTCTAAAACCTTTTAACTTTCTAACTTATTTTTATGCGGCAAATTCTCAAACAACTCAACTTCTCTTCCAAAGAAATAGACATCTATCTCGCCGCTTTGAAATTGGGAAGCGCTTCGTTCACGGAGCTGTCCAAGCTGGCGGGGATAAAGAGGCCGACGACTTATGCGATTTTGGAAAAACTCAAAGAAAGAGGGCTTGTTTCGTTGAGCAGAAAAAAAGGCAAGCAAATTTTCGTGGCGGAAGATCCCGAGAAATTGCTCAAATTGCTGGAAGAAGAAAAGGAAATGTTTGCGAAAAAAGAAGAAGAATTAAAGAATGCCTTGCCAAAACTGAAAGCCCTTGCAAAAAAAGACACCACAATGCCCATTGTCAGATATTACGAGGGAAAAGAAAATGTTTGGAACATTCCGGAAGATCTGGCAAGAAGCGAGCAAGAGGCGCGGATCATAGCTCCCGGGAAAATATATGACTTTCTTGGATTAAATCGTTTTTTCAAAAAAGTTACTCAGGAACGAAAACGGCTGGGCGCCAAAGCGAACATCATAACCGATCACAATCCCGAAGTCATTAAAGCATGGAAAATGAATGAAAGTTTTCGAGACTATCGCTTTATGCCCAAGGAAATTGAAATGAACGCCGTTGTTTATATTTACGCGAACAAAATTTCAATTATTTTTCTAAAAGATCCGCTCACCGGACTAATCATCGAAAACGAAGAACTGTTTAAAATTTTCAAATTTATGTTTGACTCGCTCTGGAAAGAGCTGGAAGGGAAGAATTTGCCGGAAACAAAAAATAATAATTCGTAAATAATTTGATTTTTATTCGCATTATGATATTATAAACTTATCAATTAAGATATTTTATGGAAAATAAAATGGAAAAATTAGCTTTTGAATGGATTATGGAAAAACCGGAAAGGGTGGATATTAAAAACGCTTATTATTGCGAAACCAGAGATGCTTTTTCAACAAGACTGGATAAAATGCTCAATGATTTGCTTAAAAATAAAAAAATTGAAGAAGAAAAAGTTTATATAATTTCCGCTATCGCCGGAGAAATAGGAAATAATTCCTTTGATCATAATTTGGGAAATTGGCCGGATGTGATGGGAATCTTTTTTGGCTATAATTTTATAGATGGAAAATTTACCATGGCGCTGGCAGACAGAGGACAAGGAGTTTTAAAAACCTTAAAAAGAGTAAAGCCGGAACTGCAAAATGACGCAGATGCTTTAAAAATCGCTTTCAATCAGAGAATTTCCGGCCGCGCTCCCGAAAAAAGAGGCAATGGATTGAAATTCGTAAAAGAAAATATAGAAGATAAAAAAATGCATCTCGTTTTTATTTCTGGAAACGCCCAAGCGGATTTGAATCAAGAAATGAAAATAAAAGAAATTGATAAAAACATCAAAGGATGCCTGGCGGTTTTAACGTTGTAATTGCAACATATGAAGATTGAATTAAAAAAATTCGGAAATATTTTGATTTCTCGTCCGGCCGGCAGGGAAGCTTATTTGGCTATGCAAGCTTATATTTTGAAAGATATAGATAAAGACGCTTTGATTGAAATAGATTTTTCTAGTGTAAAAGTTTTAGCGCCGTCTTGGGCGGACGAGGTAATCACAAGCATTCTGGCAAGCTATAAAAATGTAAAGTTGTTGAATACGGAAAATTCCTCCGTTCAAGCGACTCTAAAAATTTTGCAACTATTCAAGCCGCTCTAAAAACCACTTGCCCTAAAAACCTGTCATTTCGAGCGATTAGCGAGAAATCTATAAACTCCGGATATTTCTATAATATTTAGATTTCTCACGAGGCGCCTGCCTGACGGTAGACAGGTTCGAAATGACATTTTCTTAAAGAAGATGAGTAGTTGCAAAATTTTTAAAGGAATGATTGGGCGGTTTTTTCTTTTGCAAGCAATAACAAATTCAAAAACACTATGATGATATGAATTATCATAGTGTTTTTTTGATAAGATAATATTTTTTTAATGCGAAATAAACTGATAGCAGGGCTGTTCATTCCTGATAAATTTGTCATCCCGAGCGACGATAGGAGCCGAGAGCCTGCCTATCGGCAGACAGGCCTGCCCTGAGCGATTAGCCGAACGGGGATCTGTGAGCGGATAAAATGTTTTTGCTAAAATAGCTTAGATTAAGCAAAAATATAGTTGCGCTTGCAGGTCTGCCTATCGGCAGACAGGTTCCTCCGCTTCGTTCACCCGACACGGGTTCACTTCGGTCGAAATGACAGGCGGATTTTGTTAGAAATAAACAGCCCTGTCTGCCGACAGGCAGGCCTGAAACTGATAGGGGATTGTTTGTTTAAAAAAACTAAATTAATTCCTCAATCCTTCTCGCTTCGTCTTCCACGACTTTTCCGTCATATTCTCCGCTGTGGGCGGTTTCTTTGCCGTAGCTGGAGCGCTTTTGATCAAGATGCAGATTCAGAATATATTGAATTTCATTTTCGTTTACATAAATATGAAAACGAGGATATCCGCTTGCCGACAAAATTTTTATATAACTTTCATAAAACGGCGCGTATCCGCATTTACGCATAAAGCTGTATAGATTTTCCTTCAGCTCTTTTTTTTGTATGTTGATTTTCATTTTGATTTAAAATTATTTGATAAAAATTAGAATCTTATCCGCATTATACCAGAAAATAAGATTATGCAAAAACTCCGTAATTCGCGAGGATTAGGGAGTTGATGATTTTGTTGGAAAAAGTTAGAACTCATTTTGAAGAAAATCCGAACGCCGACTAACTTCCGCAAAACGGAAATTCGCAGACGCGTTTCCGCCCGCCGAAATTCGGCGAGCAAAGCAAAACAATTTTTTTTCAATTTAATTTTTCGCGCGACCACTTTTCTTTTAAAAGGAATTGAAAATTGTTTTGCTTTGATGTTTTGATGCCAAAACGGCGGAAACGCTTCCCAACCATTCGCGCCTTCGGCGCGAGGCAGGCGGGCAAAAATTCCTTCCCCCCAACCCCCTTCCTTTTCGCCCGTCTGCTGGAAACCCCCAGCGATTTTTTCGGGCGGCGGCGGGGCTTGGTCAAAAATAAAAGGGTGGTGGGTGGATTCAGAAATTTAATGTCTTTATGCTTCTAATTTAGCACAGATATACCTAAAAGTAAATTTGCTATTGACAAGGATTTTCCGTTTGATACAATAGACCTATACCTCTGGTCGGGGTATGGATAAATAACTAACATTAATTTTAAAAATATGACTATCCAAAAAGAAAACACTCTTATTAATTTTAAAAAGGCCCACAGCTTAATATTGAAAATTGTCAAAATGGTCGAAGTCGATGAATATTGTATTGATATTATGCAGCAAAATTCGGCAGTGATAGGTCTTTTGAAATCTGCCCATCAAATGTTAATGGAAAATCATCTAAATACCTGTTTTAAAACAGCGATGGAAACAAAAAATGAAAAAAGGAAACGGGAAATGACTCAAGAGATTTTAAAAGTCACGAAACTATTTAATAAATAATTTAAATCGTATGACTAAAAATATGAAAGAACATACTTATTATGTCAGAGGAATGCATTGCGCTTCTTGCGAGATTCTAATTGAGAAGAAATTATTAGAATTGGGGAACATAAAATCAGTTGAAGCCTCAACAGCCAAAGGTGAGGCGTTGATCGAATACGACGGCGAAAGGCCAACCCTCGAAAGATTGAACGAAATTTTTAAAAGAGAGAGCTATACTTTTTCCGACAGACCACAAGAAATAATGAACGGTTTTAAGCCGAAGGAATTTTTTATTACCCTTGGCATAGGATTATTAATTATTATCGGTTTTATCGGATTAAATAAATTGGGATTATCGGGGTTAATAAATGTTAGTTCAAAATCGTCTTTACCGGTGTTTTTTGTGTTCGGAATTATAGCCGGCATTTCTAGTTGCGCGGCCTTAGTCGGTGGAATAATTCTTTCTATGTCAAAACAATGGGGCGAATTATATTCGGATGCTGACTCTACATGGAAGAAAATTCAGCCCCACTTAATTTTTAATGCTGGCAGACTTATTTCTTACGGCATTTTGGGGGCAATATTAGGAGCAGTCGGTAGCAAACTAAATTTTTCCTTAAATTTTGGACCGATTTTAGTCATCGCTGTTTCTGTAATGATGATTTTTTTAGCTTTTCAGATGTTTGGTTTCAAAGCGTTTAGGAAATTTCAATTTACAATGCCAAAATTTATTACGAGATTTATTGCCAATGAATCTAATTTCAAAGGCCGCTATATGCCGTTTTTAATGGGTGCATTTACTTTTTTCCTGCCTTGCGGTTTTACCATAACGGCCCAAGGACTCGCTTTAATATCCGGCAGTGCAATTCAAGGAGGTTTAATCATGATTTTATTCGCCTTAGGAACTCTGCCAATGCTTTTAACTATTGGTTTGTCTAGTGTTAAATTTTCTCAAAAGCCACACCTATCCGCCAGATTCTTGAAAATAGCTGGAATTTTGGTTTTATTTTTCGCTCTCTACAATATAAATTTCCAGCTAAATGTCTTGGGGATTTCCAGTCTGAGCGATTTAGGCATTAATTCTGGCCAATCTTCCAATACTGCAAAAAATAATTCGTTTCAAAAAGAAGAAGGGTTGCCGCCGATTGTTAATGGCAAACAAATCTTAAAAATGGATGCTTCTTCTCGCGGCTATTCACCAAACTATTTTAAAGTAAAAGCTGGAATACCGGTAAGATGGGAAATTACTGATAAGGGAACGAGCGGTTGCGCTAACGCCGTAATTTCTAAAAATTTATTTGAGGGAGAAATCCCTTTGACTCCAGGCCAAACCAGCGTTAAGGAATTTACTCCCGAAAAGCCGGGTAAATATAAATTTAGTTGTTGGATGGGAATGATCTCGGGAATTATAGAAGTTATAGATGAAAGCGGTGCGGCATCCCAAGACAATTCTTTAAATAGCAACGGAAATTTATTCAGCCCATCAGACGCAGAGAGTTCGGGCGGGAGCTGTGGTGTAAATGGAAAATGCGGTTGTGGCGGAAGGTAAGAATATAAAATTTAATTTTATGAATATGAATCAAAAAATAATTTTTAATATTTCTGGTATGCATTGTGCTTCATGCTCGGCTATTATTGAGAATGCGCTAAAAAACGAGGAAGGTATAAAATCGATTAATGTTAATTTTGCTACAGAAAAAGCTTATTTAGAGTTTAACTCAATTGAGATAAGCATTTCCCGAATTCAAAAAATAATAGAAAAATTGGGATATAAAGCGACAGAAGAAACCCTTGAAGAAGAAATACACGACCACCATAAAGAGGCAAAAGCGCAAGAAATACAAAAATTAAAAAAGCGGTTTATTTTCGCTTTAATTTTTAGCTTGCCTATTATTTATATGGTTATGGGCGAGATGGTTGGTTTGCCGATGCCAATAATTTTTGAAAATTACGGAACTATTATTCAGTTTGTTTTAGTGTCTGCTGTCATCGTTTCTTGCTTTAATATTTGGACCTCTGGTTTTAAAAATCTATTGCGTTTGGCGCCCAATATGGATTCCCTTATCTTTATTGGTACGGCCGTTGCTTATTTTTATAGTTTAACCATATCTATTTTGATGTTTTTGGGGACAAAAGTTGAAGCAAATCTTTATTATGAAAGCGCGGCTTTAATTTTAGTTTTTATTTCTTTAGGCAAATACCTTGAGGTGATGACTAAGGGGAAAACTAGCGAAGCAATTAAAAAATTAATCGGGCTTCAGCCCAAAGAAGCAACGATTATAAAAGACAATGAGGAGATAAAAATTCCTATCTCCGAAGTAAAAGTCGGGGATATTATTTTAGTCAAGCCCGGCGAAAAAATTCCGGTAGACGGGATTGTTATTGACGGCTATTCCGGCGTTGATGAAAAAGCGATTACCGGAGAGAGTATTCCTGTGGAAAAGAAAAAGGGCGATGAAATAATCGGCGCGACCATCAACAAAACCGGTGTCTTAAAATTTAAAGCAACTCGAGTCGGCAAAGATACGATGTTAGCCCAGATTATAAAAATAGTTGAGGAAGCAATGGGGTCTAAAGCGCCAATTCAGCTTTTGGCTGATAAAGTTTCTTTTTATTTTGTTCCGTCTGTGATTGGTATTGCTATTTTTGCTTTTGCTATCTGGCTTTTATTGGGCCAGCCTTTGGCTTTGGCTTTAATGGTTTTTGTGGCTGTTTTAATCATCGCTTGCCCTTGCGCTTTAGGCCTGGCAACGCCAACCGCCGTGATGATGGGTACTGGTCTGGCGGCAAAAAATGGCATTTTAATTAAAAGTGGTAAGGCGCTGGAAATTGCCCGCGACTTGGATATTGTTATTTTTGATAAAACCGGAACTTTAACTAAGGGTGAACCAAGCGTTACTGACGTGGTGAAAATTAAAAACGATGTCAGTGAAAATTTAGTTTTGCAAATCGCGGCGTCAGTGGAAAAAAATTCCGAACATCCTTTGGCTCAAGCGATTGTCAATAAAGCAAAAGAGGAAAAGGCTAATTTTTCAGAAGTAAAAAATTTTCAAGCCATACCCGGCTATGGCGTTACGGCTGATTTGGAAAATAAAAAAATACTTTTTGGAACAAGAAAACTAATGGCTAACAATCAAATTAATCCAAATATAATAGAAGAAAAAATGATTGTTTTAGAAGATCAAGGCAAAACAGCAATGATTTTGGCTGTAGAAAAAGATATTATTGGTATTATTGCAGTGGCTGATACGCTCAAGGATTACTCAAAAGAAGCAGTTGAGATGCTTCATAAAATGGGGAAAAAGGTTGCGATAATTACCGGGGATAATAAAAGAGTTGGACAGGCTATTGCCCGGCAAGTCGGCATAGACAGAGTTTTAGCCGAAGTATTACCGCAAGAAAAATCAGCCGAGATTAAAAAATTACAGAGTGAAGGAAATATTGTGGCGATGGTAGGCGACGGCATTAACGACGCGCCAGCCCTGGCTCAAGCCGATTTAGGTATTGCCCTTGGTTCAGGCACTGATGTGGCAATGGAAACCGGGGAAATAGTTTTAATTAAAGATGATTTAAGAGATGTAGTAATAGCAATTGATTTAAGTAAATACACTTTAAATAAAATTAAGCAAAATCTTTTCTGGGCTTTCTTTTATAATATTGTCGGTATTCCTGTCGCGGCGGGCATTTTATATCCTTTTACTGGTTGGCTTTTAAATCCAGCAATTGCCGCCGCCGCCATGGCATTTTCGTCGGTTAGTGTTGTTTCAAATTCTCTTTTGATGAAAAGATATAGAAAAAATAATCAATTTTTGAAGGAAAAATAAAAAAACAAGCCTTAGCGAGAATATTTTTCGAAAAATATTTCTTCGATAAGGCCTTTACTTAGTAATTGTAGTATTTTATTTTTCATCCACCTCTTTTTCTTTTTTGGGTGATGATAGTGATTCTGCCACTATCATCTTTTTCTCCTTTGCCTTGCCACGGTTGAGTCACTGCCCCTTTTGCCGTGGTCCAAAGGACCAAAGACTCCTCGTGCCGATTATAAGAAGCCCTGATTGCTCCTGGAAATTTCTTTTCCAGAAGATTAGCTTCTACTTCAGCCCGATGATATACAACATAATCACAAGCAGATTGGCAAGTCTTTTGGATTATTTGATCTTCATTAAGCCCTTTTTGGTAAATATTCCTCTTGGCATGTTCAGCTTGCTGAATCCAGAATGAATCATTCCAGTCTGGAATTACCTTTTTTTTGGCTACTTCCAGAGCTGATTGGAAATCTTCACAAAATTCATTGTAAAGACTTCCCAAAGAAATAACTTTAATTATCTGCCAGCCATTTTGCTCTGCCATTTTTTGCAAGGCAAAATGATAGGATTGAATGTGTTCTGGGTTCATCCCATTAACAATCTCAGATCTTCTGCCAGAGGTAACGATTTTTACCTTCATCCCAAGCGGATAAATCTCTTCAATCGTCTTAGCATAATTCGCTAATCTCTGAAGAGCTGTCTCCTCGGCAATGTCCGGCAAAAGATTCTCGCAAGCATTGGGATTTTTGTGATAACCAAATCCTATAACAAGAGTTATGGGTTTTTGACTATCAATAGCTGTCTCAATTTTTTTCAAGACAGCTCCTATAAAATATTCCCCTGGTTTATAACGAACATACTGCTTGTTCGTTAAGACCTTGTAGATTTTCTCCATCATTTCTGACATTTTTATTACCTCCTTTTCTGTCATTCATCTGAATGAGCAGAATATTAAAGCCAAATCCTATTAGAAATTTTTTTCGCTTCAAAATTCTGTCATCCAGATTTTCATTATTTAGTTTAAAAAGAACTGGGGGCAGAGAGTGGATTCAAACCACAATGCGATGACCTGCGCCATCTGCCTTATCGCTTGGCTACGCCGTCATATTTTTTTAAAAAATCAACAAAGAACAAAATTTGTCTCCTTTGCCTATTTTTTTCGGAATTTCAATTTCCAATCCTTCAATTTCAGCTCTTCCTCTATCTCCTTCCATAGCAATATCGCAAAGCAAGGAGATCTCTTTTTTTGTTGCTCCTAATTTTTGCCAGGCTTTTACTAAAGGGCAGTAATGTAAATGCAATTCTCCAATGTCTTTGCTTACCTTAATTGCCTTGCTTTTAAATACCAAGCAACTAATGCTTTTACTGTGTTTTTTAACCCATTTCCCCGGAGTGTCTGTTTTTCCTCTTTTTTTGGCTTTAAAATGTCCGGATTTACGAATTGCTTTCCTAGCTAATTCCTCTGCCTTTTTCTTTCCAAAAGCCTTTTCCATTTCTTTGTAAAGAAAGTAAAGCCATTCAGCCCTATCTTCAATGGCTGAACGAACAAGTTTGATTGTTTTGATTGTGTTGAGTTTATTCATAAAAATAAAACCTCTTTTGGGAAAGAGGCTAATTAATTTATAAATTTGTTAGTTTACTTGGATTCTAAATTAAAATAAAAACCAGCCTCTTTTCTTAAAGAAGATTGACAACAAGTGCAACAATTTTGATTTTGGCTGATTTGATATTTCATAATAATTGTATTATACTCCTCCAAAAAATCTTGTCAAGTGGAAGTGTGGATAACATTTTTTACCTCATTTATATTTTTACCCCCCTCTTCTGCGTCTTCAATTCTATATCCCATTTTCTCAATTTCTTGCCGAATTTCATCGGCCTTTTGCCACCGGCGAATACACTTTAACAAAAATTCAAAGCAAAAATCTCATTTTGTCAGAAAATTTTGAGGAAATAAAAATTTTCTTGAAAACCATCGGCTCGAACCGCCGCCTTGCGGCGGGAAAATTGGCAATTGATTTCAAAAATCCGTGGAATTATCTTGCCGAAATGCCCGCCGAAGCGAGGGGCGAAGCCCCGAGCGAGGCGACAAATCGTCTTTGGTGGACCCCGTTCCAAATTTTGCAACACTGCCTATCAATATTAATTATCTTGTTTTGCTTAGGATAATTTATCCGTATCATATTTTATTGTAAAATTTAGAACGGGGTGGACCCGAGGAGATTCGAACTCCTGACCTCCTCCATGCCATGGAGGCGTTCTAGCCAACTGAACCACGGGCCCGAGATTAACTTATAACTTATAACGCATAACTAATAACAAATTTGAAAATGTTATAAGTTATAGGTTATTAGTTATGAGTTATGAGTTATTCTGTGTCCCCGACAGGAATCGAACCTATATCTAGAGCTTAGGAGTCTCTTGTTCTATCCATTGAACTACGGGGACTGGCAATTTAACAATCTAGCAATTTTATCAATATCTTTTAATATAGCAGAATTTTAAGCGCGGTCAAATTGTTATATCATGCGCGGCAGTTTCATAAATCTATTCTTCGCTTATGATTTCCGCTGTTTCAATTTTTGTTTTGAACAGCCTTCTCTTGATTGAATTTCTGAAAATTATAAATTCCTCAATTTTAAGTTTCCAGCTCAAAAAGCAATAAGCGGCAAGCCCCAAAGATCCGGCGATAAATCCCTGCGACAAAATTCCGATTCCCGTGCCGGTATTCAAAAATGGCTCAACGAAATATAGGGCTTGATAAGAAACATACCCGGAAATTATAGCGGATGACAGCATCTTCAAAAGGGGCTTATAAATTTTCTTATGGCAGATAAAGCCCGTTTTTTTGTTGATTAAATAATATAAAAAGGCGGCATTCAAAATTGATGAAATTGAAAACGCGCCGACAAGTCCCGCGAGCCCGTATTGTTTTGAAAGCATGAGGGCAAGAATAATATTTATAATAACGGTTGTAAATGAAGTGAGAAAAGGAGTTTTGGCGTCGTGAAGAGCCCAGAAGGCGCGCGAAAAAAGAGGGATGAGTCCTTGCGCGAATAGGCTTAAAGAAAATATCGCCAAGATATTCAAAAGCAAAATCGTTTCTTCCCAGCCGATTTTTCCAGTTCCAAAAATGACACGGGTAATTTGCGCGCGCAAAATAATCAGCAAGATGCTGATGGGAATTATAAAAAATAAAATTTGTTTTGTCGTCGCGGTCAAGTTTCTGGCAAATTCAACTCTGTCTTTCTCGCCGCTGAGAGCGGAAAGCGCCGGGAAAGACGCGATGGCAAATGAAATGGCAAAAAGTCCGAGAGGAAAACTTTGCAGATTATTCGCTAAATTAAAAGCGCCAAGGCTTCCTTCGGAAAGCGTGGAAGCGATTATGGTTATAATTACAAGATTAAATTGAACCATAGCCAGAGTGAGAGTTCGTGGAACCATCATCTTGATTATTTTTCTCGTTCCCTTGTCTTTGAGATCTATAATCCGCTGATAGCTATATCCCAATTTTTTGGCTATCGGGATTTGGATCGCAAAATGCAGAAAAGATCCAAGAACGACTCCCCACGCAAGCCCTTCCAGCCCCCACCAGCGCGCGAAATAAACCGCTCCGATTATTATTCCAATGTTATACATTATAGGGGACAAAGAATAAACAAAAAATCTTTTATAGGACTGAAGAATGCCTCCGATAACACTGCTTAAAAGCAAGAACATCGGGCTTAAAATCATTATTCGCGTGAGCTCCACGGTCATTTCTTTTTTTTCCGCGTCAAATCCAATGGCTAAAAAGTTTATTAAATTCGGCGTAAAAATAACTACAATCAGACAAAAAATAAAGAGAACTGCAAAAATCAAATTTAAAACTATATTGGCAGTTTTAAAAGCTTCCTTTTCTTTTTTTTCTGAAATAAATTTTGTAAAAACGGGTATAAAGCCAGCCGAAATAGCGCCAAGAACAACGATGTTAAAAACAAAATCAGGAATTCTGAAAGCGGCATAATAAATATCCAAATCGCTTCCCAGCCCGAAACTTCCGGCAAGAATTCTGTCGCGATATAATCCCAAAATTTTACTGGCAAGCGAGGCTATCGCCAAAATCAGCGCCGCCGCCGCTATTGACTCCGTTTTTCCGTTTATTAGTTTTTTTATCATTGAGAGGCTTTAGGTTTTAGAATTAGTTTTTATTGAAATGTTACGGAACCCTCCGAGCTAAAATGTTTATGTGTTTATATGACTCATTCTATACTAAATTTGCAAAGTCGGCAAAAAAATAAAAAATTTTGTTAAATTTCCATTTTTGTGCTAAAATATTAAAAATAATCATTAATAAATTCATATGATTGAGAAAAACGAATCTGCTCTCTCAAGGAGCGTGCTGACTCTTGCTATTTTAATTTGTTTCAGCGCGATAATAATCCTAACCGGCTTTCTGCTATTTTTCAAAAAACCGTCGCCAGTTGCAGTTCAGCCGACGGTAAATCCAAAAACAACAACGATGCCCGATATTGATATTGCGGATTGGAAAACTTATAAAAACGAAGAATACGGATTTGAAGTAAAATATCCAAAAGACTTTGAGGGGCAGGAGCCTGAATCCGGCGATGCTTTATCCGATGTTTTATTGGGAGCTGAAAAAACCGAAGGCGGCAATTCGTATTATTTTACGATAAAAATAAGGCCGAATTACAAAGTTGATCAGATTACCTCCGGCGTAAAGGACGCGGAAAAAATTACCGTTGGAGATCGTCCGGGATACAAATATTTTTACACGGAAGGCATAGGCGAGTCAGGAGTGGCATTAATTCAAATAGGGCAAGATGAGCTAAGCATTATCTTTGATTTGATTGGCGACAGCCGCCAAGATTTCGCAACCGCCAATGATAGAAAGATTTATGTCCAAAATATGCTCGATCAAATCCTTTCCACCTTCAAATTCACCGAAAAAGACAAAACCGCGGATTGGAAGGTTTATAGGAATGAGGAATATGGGTTTGAGTTTAAGTATCCGAAAGATTGGTTTATAAGATCCGAATCGATAATGTATGTATCAATCGTTAATAATCGATATAAAGATGCGGAAGGAGAGTTCCCTTATTTAAATATTTCAATTATTAATAATGAAAAAAATTTAACTTTAAGGGATTGGTTTTTTGAGAATATTAAACCCAAGGAAGGAGAAGATTATGAATTAAAAAATGTTATGGTAAAAGATTATAATGCTATTGAGTTTTCATATTCTAGAATTATTAAAAATACATTAATAGATTTTAATTCAAATATTGTTAGTTTTCGCGCAATTAATGCAATTGAGAATTATGATCAAATCCTTTCTACCTTCAAATTTATCAAAAAAGACAAAACCGCGGATTGGAAGGTTTATAGGAATGAGGAGTATTGGTTTGAATTTAAATATAAAAGTGATTGGCAATTAGAGCAGCAAGATAATTACATAGAGCTTAAGCCGATAATAAATGATAAACCGGAAGAAATATCGATTTCGGTTAATATTATAACCAACAGACCAAAAGATTATACTTTGGCCGGCTGGTTATTGCAAAATGGAAATAACAATGCTTCTTGCGATTTTGTAAAAAAGGTTGATAAAATAGAATGGTGCGGGGTCAATTCTGAAAGATTTGAAGCTGTTAGGGCGGATGATTACGGCGTAACTAAAAATGGCATTGATTATGACATACAATTCAGAGTCGCCTATGGCCGGCAAGAAATGGACAAGTATATTTCTGACAAAGAACTTTCCGGCGAGATTGATGTTTTGAATCAAATCCTTTCCACTTTTAAATTTATAGAAAAAGACGAGACTGTTGGTTGGAATGTTTATAGGAATGAGGAATATGGATATGAAGTGAAATATCCAAAAGACTGGGTATATAAAGAATATAATAATGCAATTTATTTCGGCACCCCTGAATCAAAATCTGGCGGGTATATTTGGGGTATTTCTGTTCAGCAGCCAAATGAATTAGAGAAATTAATTTCGCAAACTGGTAATCAATTTGATGATAGAAAAGAAATAAGAGAGAAAGCAATGATAGATAAAAATATTTCTGGGATATTGATAACCGTAACGACCAACAAGCATGATGATTGGATTTCTAAAAAAATATATTTTGAAAAAAATGGAAAATTGTTTGTGATTGAAAATGGATCAATAGTTGATGATAGGTTTAAAGCATTTTATAATAGCTTTGAGTTTGTTAATGAATAAAAACTTTCTCCGCTTTTCAGATTTATCAAAATAAAATCCCCGCAATAAAGTTGCGGGGATTTTATGAATATTGTGAAATGCTTGACAGGAAGTAGATATCGTTTAGAATACAAAATGTTGGAGGGGAAACCGTCTTTGAATTGGCTGGAAACAGTTATTTCAAAGAAGAGATCGCACCTTTACAACTGAATAAAGTTTGCCTTAAGGCAAGGAGAAGATAAGAAATGAAACAATGGATTAAGGAAGCTATAAAAGCTTTGGTAAAGAAATCGATAAAGATTGGAATAGCGCCAATAATAATGCTATTATTGGCGAACATTGCTTATGCGGCAATCCCTGTTTCGGACGGATTTGATTATCCGGTAGGATGGCCAGATCACGCAAGCTATTCAATCAGCGGATGGGGTTTTCTTGAAAATGAAACATCTAGCACGGGTAATATAACTCACCCAGGAGAAGACTGGAATAGAGGTAGTGGAGACGATGATCTTGGCGATCCTGTTTATGCAATAGCAAATGGTCATATTGTAGCTTCAGCTGACTTTAATTGCGGATGGGGAAATATAACTATGATTGAACATAAGTTGCAAAACGGAACTATTGTTTGGTCAAGTTATGCTCATTTAGAAACAAGATTGGTTTCTAATGGTAATTATGTCAGACGAGGCCAGCAAATTGGAACGCTCGGCAAAGGAACCACTTCTGATTTGCCATGCGATTTATATAATGCGCATCTTCACTTTGAAATGCGGAAAAATTATCTATCGCCAAGCAACTGGGAGCCAATGGTTAAAGACTATGATAAAGTAGTGGCCAACTATTACAACCCTTCTGGTTTAATTTCCACAAATCGTCCCCAAACCTCTCCCCTTATCGGTGACTGGAATGGGAACGGCATAGACACTACAGGAACATTTGATCCGCGAACATCAATATTTTCGTTGAAAGACGAAAGTGATCAGGAAATCGTAAATCAGCAGTTCGGCGAGCCGGGAGATATTCCGATTGTTGGAGATTGGGATAGAGATAGAGAAGATACCATCGGCGTATATCGTCCCAAAGAAGCGAAATTCTTTTTGGACAATAACAACGATGGCGTGATTGATCCGGCAAGCGATCAGGAATTTCTGTTCGGCGACATTGGAGACTATCCGATTGTCGGCGACTGGGATAAAGACGGAAAGGATGAAGTTGGTGTCTATAGAATATCGGCTACTGACGAAAACAAGGCTACATTTTTTCTGAAAAAATCGGACAAGACGGATGAAGTAAACTTTGATATCAAACCAAATGATATGCCAATCATAGGCGATTGGAATAATGATGGCATTGACGATGTTGGAGTTTTCAGAAGAAATGATCCGGATCATTCAGATAATGCCGTTTTCTACCTGAAATATGGCGACACAACTGTTGACCCGATCGCTTTCGGAAACAACGATGACATTCCGATTGCAGGCAAACCGCAAGTTGATAAGCTTACCAGAGTTGGAATATACAGACCGGCAACGGCAGAATTCATCTTCAAGCTGGAACCAGTAACTTCAATTCCAAGTCCGACGCAGTCCAAACTCGACCTCATCTTCCTCATCGACACCACCGGAAGCATGTGGGACGATATCGATGCGGTAAAAGCGTCGGCTAATGAGATTGTTGAAGCTTTGGATTCCAAAGGATTGGATTATCGGGTCGCTGTTGCCGATTACAGGGATTATCCTGAATTGCCGCATGGAGGAAAAACGGACTATGTCTATAATCTTGATCTGCCATTCTCAAATAACAAAGATTCCATTATCAGCGCGATTAATAGGCTAGGCCTTGGATGGGGAGCAGATGAACCAGAATCAGTCTATTCAGCATTGGTCCATTCTATGGAAGATCCGAATAAAGATTTGACAAACAGCGCTAACAGCGGCTGGAGGAACGGAGTGACGAAGGCGATAATCATATTATGTGACGCGCCTCCGCATATTCCTGAACCTTGGGCAGGCGGGCATACTTTAGCGGATGTTATTTCCACATCAGAAAGCATTGATCCTGTTATTGTCTATAGCATAATAATCGGATCATCTGAATCCGCCTATAATGCTTTTGCTGAAATATCCGAAGGAACCAACGGGAATGTTTATACTTCTCCAACGGCAAATGATGTCGTGGCGGCAATCATTGAAGCAATCGGTGATATCGGTGAAGCTCCGGAAACTCGCGGAGTTTTTTTAAATATAACTCCGACAAGCGCCGAAATAACCGCGGGAAATTCCGCAAGCTACTCGGTCAATGCAACTAACGCAGGCAATATGGCCGACACTTACAGCGTTTCCTTGGAACTCAAAAACTTCGGCTTTCAAAGAGGATATCCAGCAGCCATTCAGCCATCTTGGGTGATTTTTAACAGCGCGGAAATCGCGCTTGATCCAAGCATGTCGGAAATTAGATCGCTGGCGATAAATATTCCCCGGAATTGGGCGGGAATGGAAGATGTGATTTACACCTTCAATGTTACCGCGACATCAGCAACAGACGCAAACATCAGCAATTCTTCGTCAGCTGATCTGAAAGTCAAGGCTGATAAAAGAAGCATGGCGGAATATTCCAAATTGGAAATCCAATGGCTGGCGAAGATGGTCAGAAATTCAGGCATTGATTCAGGAATCAAGAACGCTTTGCTGGCAAAATTAACAAACGCTGAATCAAAAATAGACAAGGCGATTGTTAATATAAATAACAACAAGCAATTCGGAAACAACATAAATACTGTGCAAAATATGATGAACGCTTTCATCAACCAAGTCAATGCCCAGTATGACAAAAAAATCATGCAGCCCGACGTGGAAGCATTGAAAGAAAAAGCGAATCAGATTTTGCAAGATCTGGAAACGGCGAAAAATAGTTAGACGCTGACAACTCCATCATCAGCAGAAAACACAAAAAAACAAATCAAGGAGGTGAGAGAAACTTAAACATAAACCAATAACTGGAGTTAGAAAATAAATCTAATTTCCGGTTATTTTTTTGACCAGTCGTTTTTGTTTTGCTGTTTTTTAAAATTTTAATTCAGATACGCTCTGTCAATTTTATCATTTTTTCTCTATGCTTCTTGATTTATCGGCTGAAGAGTGGTAGAGTGGAGGTAGTTTTGCATTCTTATAATATTTTGCGTTTTGCAAAATGAGCTGGAAATAACAAACATTATTTATGTTTCAAAAATATCTCCAAAAAATTCATAAGACAAACAGCGCCGGCGACGCTTCGGAGAGAAGTTTTTATCCTGACCTGAAAAAAATGGTTGAGGATTTTTTGGAATCAAAAGGGTTCAAGGCGGATATCACGATTGAATCAAGAATTAAGGCGGAAGGAATTCCGGATTTTACGGTGAGAAAAAACAAGCAGCTTATCGGCTATATTGAAGCAAAGGATATAAACACGGAAGATTTGCAAACGGTATCCGAGAGCGAACAGCTGGAAAGATATAAAACAAAACCGAATTTAATCTTGACTAATTTTTGCGAATTCTGGCTTTGGCGCGACGGGCAATGGATTAAAAAAGTCAGAATCGCGATGCCGAGAATATTGAATACTTTAAAAACAGCGCCGCCTCTGCAGAATGAAAAAGAACTTGCCGAACTGTTTGATATTTTTATTTCTTACAATATACCTGAAACAAAAACCGCCAAATCGCTGGCAAAAGAGCTGGCGCGAAGAGCAAAACTTTTGCCAAGCTATATTGCTTATCTTTTGAATGATGACAAAGAAGAAGAGATCGACAGAGTTTATAACGCTTTCAGGAAATTTTTAATCTCCGATTTGTCAAAAGAAGATTTTGCCGACATATACGCTCAAACTATAACTTATGGTCTTTTTACCGCGAGATTAAGGTATAACGAAAAAGAAAAATTTACCCGTTTTCTCGCTCAGCAGTTAATACCGAAAAATATTCAAATTCTGCGCGACACATTTTCTTTTATTTCCTCGCAGGCTCTTCCCGAGCATATTACTTGGATTGTTGACGATATCGCGACTATTCTCGCTTTTGCTGATATGGAAAAAATAAAAAAGGAATTGCACCGTGAAAAAGGCGGAGACGATCTTTTAATGCATTTTTATGAAACTTTTTTAGCTGAATATGATCCCAAAAAACGAAAAGCGAGAGGCGTTTATTACACGCCTTTGCCGGTTGTTTCGTATATTACCCGCTCCATAAATATTCTGCTTAAAGAAAAATTCGGCAAGAAACTCGGTTTTGCTTCCGAGGGAGTGACGCTTTTAGATCCTGCGTCCGGAACGCTTACTTTTCCGGCAAACGCGATAGAAATTACCAAAAAAGAAATAGATAAAAGTCCCAATGCCGGCTCGTGGCCGCAGATTGTCAAAAATCATATTTTGAAAAATTATTACGCCTTTGAACTTTTGATGGCGCCGTATATTATCGGCCATCTTAAAATTTCTTTATTGCTTGAAGATTTGGGATACAAAATGGAAAATGGAGAGCGGTTCCAGTTATATTTAACGAATACGCTTGATTTGTCGGATGTTGAAAAATCCACTTTGCCTTTTGTCGCCGGACTTTCTGAAGAAGCGGAAAAAGCCAGAGTCATAAAAAAAGACATTCCGATTTTGGTTGTGATGGGCAACCCGCCGTATTCCGTAAGCTCCGCGAATTTGATCAAAGAAAATTCGGAATACAAAAATTTATACGAAAGCTACAAAGAAGTCGTGCGGAAAGAAGAAAAAAATATCCAGCCGCTTTCCGATGATTATATAAAATTCATCGCTTTCGCGCATTGGAAAATAAAGCAAGTCGGGCAGGGTATTGTCGGTATGATAACCAATAATTCTTACCTTGACGGACTTATTCATCGCGATATGCGGCGAAAACTATCCGAAGATTTTGACGAAATTTACATCCTCAATCTTCACGGCAATTCCAAGCGAAATGAAAAAACGCCCAAAGGAAGCAAAGACGAAAATGTTTTTGACATTCAGCAGGGAGTGGGGATTATTTTGATGGTGAAAAGCGGGGCAAGAGAAAAAAAGATAAAATACTTTGACCTCTATGGCTTGCGAAAAGAAAAAGGGGATTTTCTTGAAAGCCATGATGTCAAAAATACCAAATGGCAAGAGCTGGAATTGAAAGAGCCGAATTTTTGGTTTGTGCCGAAGGATATGAGAGGGGAAAAAGTTTATAATAAATTTATTTCAGTGAAGGATATTTTTGAAAAATATAATGCTGGAGTCGCGACTGGAAAAGATGAAGTTCTGGTTGATTTTAATAAACAAGCTCTTGCGAGAAAATTAGCGGTTCACGATAAAGATGTTTTTGAAATGATAATGCGAAGCCATGGAGTTGACGAAGGTCTTGTGAGCGTTTGGTATGATGAATTAAAAAATAAAGATATTGAGAAACAAATACAGCAGTATAATTATAGGATTTTTGACAAGAGGTTTGTTATTTACAATAATAGAATATTGCAGAGATCAAGAAATGTCATAATGAAGCATTTATTAAAAGATAATTTGGCGCTGGTTGCGACAAAGATATTATCCAGCAAGCAGTATGATCATGTTTTTATAAGTAATTGTGTTAGCGATAGATGTTTTATTTCCAATAGAGGCAGGGAAGCAAATTATTTTTTCCCTCTCTATCTCTATAGCGCTTATGCTCCAAAAAAGGAAAAGCCGGCGTTGTCTTATGGAAATCTGATGCTGTTTGACAAGCCGAAAGAAAAAGAGCCGAACATAAAAACTGAAATTATTAAAAAACTGTCCGAATCTTATAAAAAGAAAATCACGCCAGAAGAAATATTTTATTACATTTACGCGATTTTATATTCCAATATTTACCGCAAAAAATATAACGAGTTTTTGAAAATAGATTTTCCGAAAATTCCATTTATTAAAGACGCTAAACTTTTCAATAAAATTTCTAAATTAGGGAAAGAGCTGGCAGATTTGCATTTGTTGAAATCAGAAAAACTGGAGAAGAATAAAAGCGTTAAGTTTCCGGTAGTCGGCGATAATAAAGCGGAAAAAAGGGAATGTAAAAATAATAAAATCTACATCAATGACAAGCAGTATTTTATCAGAGTAGCTCCGGAGGTTTGGAATTATCATATTGGCGGGTATCAAGTTTTGGATAAATGGCTCAAAGACAGAAAAGATAAAGTTTTATCAAGCGAAGATGTCAATCACTATTTGAAAATTATCGCGGCTTTGAAATTGACGATAGAAGCGCAGAAAGAAATTGACGAGTTGTTTGGCGAAGTTGAAAAAAGTTTGCTGTAAATTTTATAAAATAATTAAAACTCAAAACCATGATCAACAAAAAATTTATTGAGGGACTAAAAGGGGAGTATGAAAAAAGAGAAAGCGAGAGGAGGCAGATTATCGGCTTGTCCGGAACCGCGCTGCATAATTCCAAGAGAATAATTTTTTCTTTGCACAGGGGCGATATTAAATCGGCGGAAAATAAGCTTGTCGAAACGGAAACGATTTTGCGGGATTTGGAAAAAAAATTCGGGCACAAGAGAATTTCAGAGGAAGGGTCGTATAGAGCAGGGGCGGAAGAATATGTGGAAGCAAAAATGTTTTATTTAGCTATAACGGGCAAAAAAATAGACAAAATCAAGGAAGTTAATTTAGACGCTGATAGTTATCTGGGTGGAATTTGCGATTTGACAGGAGAGCTGGCGCGCAAAGCGGTCAATGAAGCGGCGGACGGAAACTTTGATGAAGTAAAAAAAATAAAAAAAACCATCAACGAAATTATGGCGGAGCTGATAGAATTTGATATGGTCGGCTATTTGCGGACTAAATACGATCAAGCCAAAAATAATCTGCGAAAAGCGGAGCAGATCAGCTACGAAATAAAAATAAGAGATTAAATTACATTGTTAAATTGTTGTATTGCTTAAATGCTTATATGTTTATATGATGCGTCGCTCTTGCCAAAAAAATATTTTTATTATAAAATATAAGCATAGGAGATTACAAGATTTTATGTAAAAGAAATTTGTCGTCTTTATTTTTTTGATTTAAATTTCTATATTACGGAGCCCTGACGAAAGTCAGGAAGAAATGTCGCAATTATTTTGAAGTTTGCTAATCTTGTAAAATTTCATCCTTACTTTCGTAAGGACTCCGATTTATGCCTTATATTTGCCATAATATGTTGAAAACTTAACTTAAACAAAAATGATAAAAGTTGATAATTTGGTGAAAAAATATGGAGAAACTATCGCCTTGGATAATATTTCCTTTGAGATGAAAGAAGGTGAAGTTGTTGGAATTTTAGGTCCGAATGGGGCAGGGAAGACAACGCTTCTTCGCATGCTGGTTGCTTTTCTTGAACCTGATTCCGGCAAAATTACAATTGACGGGCTTGATATAAACAATCCGCTGACGCAACAAAAAATCAAAAGCAAGATTGGCTATCTCCCAGAGCACGCTCCTTTGTATGAAGATATGACCGTCTCGGAATATCTGATTTTTGTCGGCAAAATGCAAGGAATTAAAGGCGATGATATTTACGAAAAGCTCGCTGAAGTGATTTCAAAATGCGGTCTGGAAGAAAAGAAAAACGCGGAAATTTCAACATTATCTAAAGGTTATCGCCAGAGAACTGGAATCGCGCAGGCGCTTATTCATAATCCCGAGATAGTAATTCTTGATGAGCCGACCACGGGACTGGATCCAAATCAAAGGATAGAGATAAGAGATTTGATTAAAGAGATAGGCAAATCAAAAACCGTGATTCTGTCCAGCCATGTTCTTCCCGAAGTGCAGTCAACTTGCTCGCGCGTCATAATTCTTAACAAAGGAAAAATTGTCGCCGACGGAACGCCGGAAGAATTGGAAAGCAAAGGCGGTAAAAACAAGGCAACCATTCATATTGAAGTTGAAAAAATTGAAAGCAATTTATTGCCGAGATTGAAAACTATTGCGGGCGTGGGCGATATTGAAATTATTGAGAATAGAATTATCATAATTACTGATACGGAAAACGACATCAGAAAAGATATTGCCCGAATCATTATTGAAGAAAATCACGGGCTTCTGGAACTGACGCGAAAGCAGATTGACTTGGAAGATGTGTTTATAGATTTGACGAGGGAGTGATAAAATAAACTCCGGGATTGTTCCCCCTGATAAGGGGGTTGGGGGTTTAAGAAGAATCGCGGAATGGAAAGTTAAGGCTAAAGAATTGAAGCGTCTTCTTGATCTCTCTTATGATTATAGCTAGCCCGTTTTCAAACCCCCTAGCCCCCTTATCAGGGGGAACTATAATGGCAAGTATTAAAATTCTTTAGTAATAAAGTTAAAACCCCAATGAGCAAAGCAATTACAATCGTGAAAAAAGAACTGAACTCGTATTTCAACTCTCCGCTCGGATATGTTGTTGCCTCGGTATTTTTAGTGATTTCCGGGTGGCTTTTTATTCAGACATTTTTTATAATCGGGCAGGCGACGCTCCGCTCGTTTTTCAATCTTCTGCCCATTTTATTTATGTTTATTATCCCGGCGATCACGATGTCTTCCTGGGCGGAGGAAAAAAGAAGCGGGACGGTTGAGGTTTTGATGACTTTTCCCGTATCCGCCACAAAAGTGGTTTTGGCAAAGTTTCTTTCCAGCTTTGCGTTTCTTTTAATTATGCTTGTTCTAACACTACCAATTCCAATGATGGTTTCAAATGTGGGAAGTCCGGACAAAGGAGTGATTATGGCGGGATACATCGGCGCTTTGCTTTTAGGCTCGGCATATATCGCCATCGGGCTCTGGGTTTCTTCCATAACGAAAAATCAAATTATATCTTTTCTTGTTGCCATTACAATAATATTTATTTTCTATATGATTGGTAATTCTCTGATTTTAGACACAATGCCTTCAGTCGTTGCTAGTATCGGAAAATTCCTGAGTTTCGGAACTCACTTTGATTCAATCCTTCGCGGCGTGATTTCTCTTTCCGATATTTTATATTATATTTCCGTGATTGTGTTTTTTCTATTCCTAAACGCAAGGGTTGTTGGGCTGAAGAAATGGAAATAAAAGTAAAAGCTTCCTCTGATAAGGGATGGGTGGAAATAAAAAGCTCCCCCTGATAAGGGGGCTGGGGGGTTTGAAAATTCATCTAATCCAAATATATGAACAACATTTTTAAAAATAAAAACCGCTACATCCCGTATAAACTTTCTCTAACCAAAAAGGCTCGGGAAAACCGCAACAATCCTTCAAAAGCCGAAAAGAAAATGTGGTATGAAATTTTAAGAAACAAGGAATTTGAAAATTATAAATTTGTTCGCCAGAAACCGCTAGATAATTTCATTGTTGATTTTTATTGTTCGGAACTTTCTCTCGCGATTGAAATTGACGGGGATTTTCACGCTGAGCAAATAGATTATGATGTTTTAAGAACTAAAAAATTAAATAGCTGCGGAATTGAAGTTATTCGTTATACAAATCTTGAAGTGATAAATAATGTTAAAGGGGTTTATGATGATTTGAAAAGAAAGGTAGCAGAAAGAAAATCTCGCGAGTAAATTTACCCCAACTCCCCGTTCGACTATCGCTTAGGGCAGGCTCTTATCAGGCATGGAGTTCAAAAAATATCTCTGACGGAAGTCAGAAAGCCCCCTGATAAGGGGGTTGGGGGGTTAGAAAAATCGCGGAATAGTAAATTAAAATTACAAAAATTGAAGTGTCTTCTTGATTTTTCTTATTAATTGCAATCTGCCCGTTTTCAAACCCCCTAGCCCCCTTATCAGGGGGAACTATAATAGTACATTTAAATTTATCTAACCGCGAATTATAAATAATGCTATTCCCGCGAGATGAAAAAAACAAAAAACGCGGATAAAAAAACTCCAAAAAAATAAAATTTTGAAGTTTGTACTCACTTATGCCTATTTTCTTGTGCGTATTTAATTACTTTTTTTATCCCTCCAGACTCACCTTCTGTTGAATTCATAAAATCCAGTTCTTTTCTCGTGGGAGCCTGTCCCATTTCTTCGTTTGTCTGTCCTCTTTCTTCTGCTGTGTGATCGCAATATATACGACCACAAACTGGGCATATTGCACTCATGTTTCCTCCATCATATTTTATCAGCCAGATTTATATCTGCAAATCGCTTTGTTTAAGCAATTTGTCTCAGTTGAGAACTAACACGCCATAATATCATAAATAAAAAACTATGTCAACCTTTCCACGAAAAAAAATCCTGAATTCATCTGTAAGTTCCATATTCATATTGCTGGCGTTTTTAATAGCCGTTAATTTTTTGGCGTTGCAGAATTCGGTGTATTTTGATTTGACGGAGGAGAAAATTTATACGACGAGCGAGGCGACGAAGGATATTTTGAAAGGTTTGAAAGACGAAGTTAGCGTCAATTTTTATATTTCCAAAGATCTGCCTTCGGATTTGAACAATACGAAAACCCAGCTGGCGGATTTGATGAATCAATATCAGGATATCGCCGGATCAAAGTTGAAAGTTTCGTATAGCGAGCCGGAAAATATTCCGGAAAAAGTTCAAGAACTGGGAGAGAAGGGAATTCCGCAGATTCAATTTAATGTCATAGAGAAAGATAAGTATGAAGTGAAGCAAGGATTTTTCGGAGTAGAAATTACATCCGGCAAAGACAGTGAATTAAAAAGAGAAGCCATTCCGATCATCCAAGCGATTGACAGCTGGGAATATGATTTTATTTCCGCCGTCTATTCAGTTTCCAGAGAGCAAAAAGAAGTCCTTGCTTTTCTCGCGGGGCATAATGAAAAAACTATCCAGATGCCGGACTTGATAAAATCTTATGATGTTTTGAATGTTGAGATTGAAACGGAAGGAGAGAACAAGGGATTTTTTATTTCCAAACCTGCGGACGAGCAAAAAAGCGAGCAAGTTGAAAAGAATTTCGCGACTCCCGTGACTTTGATTATTATCGCTCCCGCCACAAAAATTTCCAGTGAGGAAATCGCGGTTCTTGATGAGTTTATGGCAAGCGGCGGAAATGTCATTGTCGCTTCTGAAAATGTAGTTCCAGACTTGCAAAATTTGCAAGCAGGAACTGTTGATAATAATCTTAATGAATTCACGAAAAAATATGGCATTCAAATCAATTCGGATTTGGTTTATGATGCATCTAACTCCAATATAACTTATTACATAGGAGTTTTTCCAGTGAGTAAGGCCTATCCTTTTTGGGTGAAAGCTTTGCAGGATAATTTTGAACAACATCCTTCGCTTTCCGGCGTTCAATCAGTTTTGTTCCCGTGGGCATCTTCTTTGACAATTTCCGAGAGCGAAAATTACATCGCAAAACCTCTCATAAAATCGACCAATCAAGCCAAAACTATGGCGGAAAATTACAATCTTTTGCCTGACACTAAATTTTCTTTTGCGGGAGGAGGACAAAAAACAATTGTCGCTATTTCCGAGCCAAAAGACAAGGATTCAAAAAAAGGAATTTTGTTTGTCGCGGGCGATTCAGATTTTATCTCTCCTAATTTTTCCCAGCAAATTCCAGACAATGAGACTTTCTTTATGAATCTCATTGAATCAGTTTCCAATTCAGTCAATTTGGCGTCTATCCGCTCCAAAAATATAATTGATCGCCCGCTCAAAGAGCTTGACGAGTCCAAGAAAAATTATTGGAAATTCTTCGCGATCTTTTCCGGCGCGATTTTGGCTGATGTTTATGGAGTTGTGAGAATTATAAGAAGAAGGAATAGAAACAGATAATAATAAGAACACAACAAAATATAATAATTAAACAATCTCAATAACCAATAATCAATACTGGATATCTAATAATATTTTTCTTATTTGTCACTGCCTTGCTTTTATGATTTTGATTCTCCTTCTTTTATATTCTTTCACGAATCGGATAAAGAAATTGCCAGAAGAGAAGTGGAAAATGCTTTAGCTGAAGTAGGGAAAAAAGTGTCGTTTGAATAATTTCTGACATGGAAAATGGATTCATTGAAGCATAAAAAATCCGTTGTTAATTCGGCGGGTGCATTTTGAATGTATCTTAAGCGTTTGGCAATCTTTTATTTTTTTTGCTATTTATTAAAAACAGGATTATAATAATTATAAATTAAAAGAGGTGTTAAATTGTCTGAAATAGAACCAAAAACAAAATTGGAAAGAAAAATACTTTCAAGCGCTGAAATCCAACAAGGCTTAAAATATGGCCAGCAAAGAAAAGGACATCTTGAAGGTAAGGTAAAAAATCATGTATTGGAGTTACTTGGAAAAGTAGAGAAAATTCATGGCAAAGTAGCAGAAAAAACAATTTGCAAACTTCGTTTTATGATTTTTTTACATGATTCTTTGAAATACAAAGTCGATCGTAGCAAGCCAAAAACCGGAGAAAATAATCATGGAATGCTCGCTAGAAGATTTGCCGAGAAGCTTATATCGAATGAGATCATGCTTAGTTTGATTGAGCTTCATGATCTGCCGTATTATACTTGGCAAGGGCGCGTTTCAGATGAAAACTTCAAACAAAAAATAAAAAGGATACAGCCAGAATTAGAATTATTTATTCAGTTTATTATGCTGGACACTTCTACTGGCGACAAAGACCCTCAACAAAGAATATTATTTTACGAAAAACTATTGGCGTTTGGATTTATAGAAAAGGAAAAATTGGAGTATATGATCAAAAACATAAGCCAATGTGAATAATAAGCATTGGTTTTTTTATAAAGATTTGAAAAACATTATTGCAATTGCCTTAGAATAATATGTTTGATATAATTGATTTATCGAAGAAAGAATTAATATAACTTATGAAAAAAGTCTATTATCGCCATAAATGCATTGAGTGCGGGGCTGTTTTTGAGCCGGATAGGTTTTATTATGTCTGTCCGAAATGCGGGAGCTTGCTTTTGGTTGAGCGGGATGAAGATTGGATTGATAAAAATGTGGGCGTTGGGAGGCGGGCAAGGCTTTATTTTGACAGCATAAGGTTTGGAAAAAAAAGAGATAAATATCCGAATGGCAGCGGAGTTTTTATGTGGCTCCCGTATATTCTTCCCGGATTTCCAAAATCGGCGGTTATATCTCTAAGGGAAGGCTTTACGGATTTGTTTGAAATTCCGGATTGGCTGAAGAAAAAAATCGGGCTTAAAAAACTTTTTATAAAAATGGAAGGGCAGCTACCCTCGGAAAGTTTTAAAGACAGGGGAATGTCGGTGGCGATTTCAGAGGCTTTGCGATTGCAGAAATCTTTTCCAAAACTTAACACGAAATATATCGCTTGCGCCAGCACGGGAGACACTTCCGCTTCGGCCGCGATTTATAGCGCGTATGTTAAAGACAAGCTCAAGTGCATTGTTTTTCTTCCTAATGACAAAATTTCCAAAGGCCAGCTTTTTCAGGCCATGGCTCATGGCGCGCTTGTCCTTAGCATAAAACATCCCAAAGGGTTTGACGGATGTATGAACTTGATTCAGCAATTTTGCCAGAACCATCCGGAAATTGTTTTGGTAAATTCAAAAAATGATTTAAGGGTTGTAGGCCAGGAAACCATCTCGCTGGAAATTTGCCAAGACCTTCATTGGAAAGCTCCGCAATGGATTTCAATTCCCTGTGGAAATGGAGGAAACCTGACCGCGCTTTTGATCTCGCTTTTGCGGATGAAAGAAAGAAAAATGATTGATACGCTTCCCGGAATAATCGTAGCGCAGACAAAAAGTTCAAACACTCTTGTCCGCTGGGCAAAAAGCGAATTTAAAAAATATGAGCCAAGCGGATTTAAAGATACAGTTGCGTCGGCTATGAATATTCAAAACCCCGTCAGTTTTTCGAGAATAAAAAAACTTTATGATAAATTCAAAATGGAATTTTTTGATGTTTCCGAAAAAGATATCCAAAAAACAAGAGCGCTTTTTATGAGCGCGGGGGCGAATATTTGTCCTCAAAGCGCGGTGGCGTTGGGTGCGGTTCTTCAGGCGAGAAATAAAAATATAATTAAAGAAAATGATGTCGTGGTTTCAATCAGCACGGCAAGCGGCATAAAGTTCCCAAAATCAGGCATAGAGCATCATCTTAAAGGCGATAAGAAAGATTACGCAAACCCGCTGAAAGTTGTTGGAGGAACTATTGAAGAAATAGAAAGGGCGATTGGGTTTTAGGTATTTAAAAAACAAAATTATTTACTTCTGCCAAAATAAATTTGTCATTCCGACCGGAGCGCAGCGAGGAACGAGCAAGCGGAGTGGAGGAATCTGTACTCGCAAAATACTTGTTTCTAAACAAAGATATTGTAAAAGATATGCTTTATTTGCAAACAGATCCCTCAACTGCGCTTTGGCATTATAAATGCCAAAGGCTCCGCTCGGGATGACAGATTTTCAAAAAGGCTGAGCAATTATAAAAATTAAAAACTAAAATTATCTTTATGTTCAAAAAAGTAAATTCAAGGCAGAATTTTCCGGAGATGGAAAAGGATGTTTTAAAATTTTGGCAGGAAAGTAAAATTTTTGAAAAATCCGTGGAGCGGAAAAGCGATGAAAAAACATATAGCTTTTTCGATGGTCCGCCGTTTGCGACTGGCATGCCTCATTACGGCCATATGGTGGCGAGTCTGATTAAAGATGTTGTGCCGAGATACTGGACGATGCGAGGGTATAAAGTAGAGCGTCGCTGGGGATGGGATTGCCACGGTTTGCCGATTGAGAATTTGATTGAGAAAGAGCATAACATAAAAAATAAGCAAGATATAGAAAAGTGGGGAGTTGATAAATTCAACGACGCGTGCCACGCTTCCGTTTTGCGATATGCGGACGAGTGGAAAAAATTTATTCCGAGGATGGGCAGATGGGTTGATATGGAAAATGATTATCGGACGATGGACTGGAAATATACCGAAAGCATTTGGTGGGTTTTTTCGGAGCTTTATAAAAAAGGGCTGGTTTATGAAGGGTATAAAGCGATGCATATTTGTCCGCGCTGCGAGACGACTCTTTCTAATTTTGAAGTGACGCAGGGATATAAAGAAATCACGGACTTGTCCGCGACGGTGAAATTTAAATTGAAATATCCCGCGGGCAATACCGGCAGAGGAGTGGGAGCGCTTGTTTATAATGAAAAAAATGAAGTCCTGCTTTTGAGGCGCAATGAAAACGGCAGGAGAAAAACTTGGGCGATGCCCGGCGGAAAAACTGACGGGGGCGAAACTTTCAGAGAAGCGCTGGAAAGAGAAGTCGGCGAGGAGCTGGGAGTAAAAATAGAATCAGCCGAGCCGTTTGTCGCCAAGCCGGATATTTTTGAAGGGCGCCTTTTTGAGACCGTGTGTTTCAAAGTCAAGATTAAAGGCGAGCCGAATATAATGGAAAAAAATAAAATAGATAAATTGGAATGGTTTTCGCTTGATAATCTGCCGGAAGTTGATTATCCGCCGTCAAGGGACGCACTTGAGGTTTATAAGCAAAACAAAGAACTTTTTTATTTTGATATTGATATGTCAAAACCACTGTCATCGGTATATATTTTAGCATGGACAACGACACCATGGACTTTGCCGGGCAATGTAGCGCTGGCAATTGGAAAAGATATTGAATATGTGATGGTTAAGATGGAAAATGATTTTTATGTTTTAGCGAAAGATAGGATTGAGGATATATTTAAAGATAAGCAATATGAAGTTTTAAATAAATTCAAAGGCAAGGAATTGGTCGGTATGGAATATGAGCCGTTGTTTGGTTATTATTCTAAAAAAGAGGACTTGGAAAATAAAGAGAATGCCATGCCTAACGGCAGGCGGGGCTGGAAAATTTACGCGGGGGATTTTGTGGCGACGGAAGAGGGGGCGGGGATTGTGCATATCGCGCCGGCGTTTGGAGATGACGATATGAATTTGGGAAAGAAATATAATCTGCCGTTTGTTCAGCATGTGAAAATGAATGGAAGGTTTGCGGAGGAAGTGGCGGATTTTAGGGATAAAGACGGACAAGGCAAGGAAGTAAAGCCAAAGAGAAATCCAAGAGAGACGGATGAGAAGATTGTTGAATTTCTTGAAAAAAATAATAAATTATTTACCAAAGAAAATTACAAGCACAGCTATCCGCATTGCTGGAGGTGCGATACTCCTTTGCTAAATTACGCGACGAGTTCGTGGTTTGTTTCCGTGACGGCGATTAAAGATAAGATGATCAAGAATAATCAGCAAATGAATTGGATGCCAGAATATATTAAAGATGGGCGGTTTGGAAAATGGCTGGAAGACGCGCGCGATTGGGCTGTTTCGCGAAGCAGGTTTTGGGGAGCGCCGCTGCCAGTTTGGAGATGCGGGGAATGCAAGAACATTGAAGTTGCAGATTCTATTGATAATTTGAGAGAAAAAGCTAATCAGAAAATAACGAAAATTATATTTGTCAGGCATGGCGAAAGCGAAAGTAATCCAGAGGAAATTAGAGCCGGACAACTTGACGGATATCCTCTAACCGAAAAAGGCAGGAAGCAGTCAGAAGATATCGCTGAGATTTTAAAAAAAGAAAAAATAGATGTCTTTATATCTTCGCCTGTTTTGAGAGCCAAGCAAACAGCGGAAATTATAAGTGAAAAATTAGGGATTAAATATATCGAAGATGCAAGAGTCAAAGAATATAATTACGGTTTGTGGGACGGATATAATAGTAAAAATTTACTTCATAAAGAAGATAAAATTTACAAAGAATATAAAAAATTAAACTACTGCGATGAGGAAAAATATGATTTTAAGTTTGGCGGAAATGGAGAATCTCGAAAAGATGTTGAGAGCAGAGTTAGAAATTTTATAGAAGAAATATGCGAGAAGTATATCGGAAAAACTTTGTTGATTGTAAGCCATGGAGGAATAAATGCTATGCTTTATCGTGTTATAGATAATATTTCTATACAAGATTTTTATAAATATGAATTCAGACTTGGCAATGCGGAAAAGAATGTTTTTTATGTTGATGAAAATGCAAAAGAATTTAATCTCCATAAGCCGAACATAGATAAAATAAAAATCACTTGCTCAAAATGCGGGGGCGAGGCTTCAATCGTCGGCGATGTTTTTGATTGCTGGTTTGAGTCGGGGTCAATGCCTTACGCGCAGTGGCATTATCCGTTTGAAAATCGGGATAAGTTTGAAAAAGGATTTCCGGCTGAATTTATCGCGGAAGGACTGGATCAAACGAGAGGCTGGTTTTATACTTTAATAGTTTTGTCTTCAGCGCTTTTTGACAAGCCCGCGGCAAAAAATGTGATTGTTAATGGAATAGTGCTTGCTGAAAACGGGCAGAAAATGAGCAAGAGGCTGAAAAATTATCCCGAGCCGGAAATAATTATAAATAAATACGGCGCGGATTCTTTGCGATATTATTTTCTAACTTCGCCCGTGATGAAAGCGGAGAATTTGCGATTTTCCGAAAAAGGAGTTGAGGAGGTTTTAAAAAGATTCGTCTTGACGCTTTGGAACGGATATTCGTTTTTTGTTATGAATACTTATCCAAGCGCTGATTTTGACAAACAGCAGATTGCTATGCCTATTTTAAGCGGCGATGAAATTAAATCAAATAATTTATTGGATAAGTGGATTACTTCGGAATTAAATATTTTGATTGCTGAAGTGAATAAGCAAATGGAGAATTATGATTTGGTTCGCGCAACAAGGCCTCTGCGGGAATTTATTGATAAATTGTCAAATTGGTATATAAGGCGAAGCAGGAAAAGATTTGCGCTGGAAAATATGGATGATAGAAATTATGCTTCTATGACTTTATATTATATATTGACAGAATACGCAAAACTTCTGGCGCCGTTTATGCCGTTTTTGGCGGAAGAAATTTATAGAAATATAACTGGCAGAGAATCGGTGCATTTGGAAGACTATCCTGCCGCGAATAAAAATTTGATTGACGAAAAAGTCAGCAATGAGATGAATTTTGTGAGGGATGTAGTTGCTTTGGGATTGGCGATAAGGGCAAAGAATTCAATTAAAGTTAGGCAACCGTTGCGGAAATTGGAAATAAAGAAATTGGAAATTGGAAATTGGAAATTGGAAATTGAAGATGAATTAATGAGCTTAATCAAGGATGAACTGAATATTAAAGAAGTTGAGTTTGTTGAGGATTTGCAAATAGGCTCCACAGCCCTTCGGGACAATGGAGCCAGCGATGATGACTGGATTTATGAAGATGATGGGAAGATTAAAATAGGATTAAATATTAAGATAACCGACGAGCTTAGGACCGAAGGGTCTGCCCGCGAAATTGTCAGGCACATTCAGGCGATGAGGAAAGAAGCGAAGTATAATCGGAATGATTTGATTTCGGTTAAGTATAATTTTTCAGAAGGCGGAGAAGAAATAAAAAAAATTTTTGAGGTCTGGGGAAGTTATATTAAAAAAGAATGTTTGGCGAAGGAGATTGTATTTAGCGAAGGATTAGATAAAAATGATTTTGATTTGATAGAAGAATTGAAAGTGGGTGATGGAGAAATCAGAGTTGGGATTAAGAAGCTTGGTTTATGAAATAAAAAAAGAATTAGGCTGATTATTCTATGCCTAATTCTTGCATTGTTTCGCGCTCAAATTTATCCGTTTCTTCTATGGAATGAGCTGGACAATACCAAAACTCATATCTCTTTTTTCCTCTATTTAAAACAGATCCTCTCCATTTTTTTTCTTTTACAAACTTTTCTATGTCAATTTGGTATTTTGTTGTTTTACCGCAGATTGAACAAACACGTTGTTTCATTTGTTAGTTCCTCCATATTTATATTAGTATATTTATAAATAATTGCAAGTAAACAAATTATTAAATAAATTATTGCTGCAATATTTGAATTTTTCATTTTTGATTTTTTATGTCCACATACAAAACGCAAGGGATAATTATAAGGCGAAGCAATTTTGGAGAGTCGAGTTTGCTGTTGAATATTTATACGAAGGATTTTGGGAAGATTGAAGCTGTCGCGAGAAGCGCGAGGAAGGCGAAGGGAAAGCTTAAGGGGCATCTTGAGCTTTTTTTGCTGGCGGATTTGATTTTGGCAAACGGCAGGAGCATTGATACGATTACGAGCAGCGTGGCGGCGGAAAGTTTTTTGAATTTGAGAAATAATTTGAAGATTTCATTCGGGGCGTATTACATTATAGAGCTTGCGGACAGAATGACGATTGAAGGGCATAAGGACGAGAGTGTTTTTTATTTATTGAAAAGGTCGCTGTTGTTTTTGGATGGATTGGCGGAAGAAAATAATTCTTTATTTATTAAAACCCCCCAACCCCCCTTATCAGGGGGACAATTAAATGATACTGTCATAAATAGATATTATCTCTCCATTCTTATTTTTCAAATCCACATCCTAAATCTCTCCGGCTTTTCACCGGAGCTTGATAAGTGCGTGATTTGCTCCAAACCGATAAAGCCGGGAGAAAATTATTTCAGCCTTTCTCGCGGCGGAGTTGCCGGAAAAGAATGCGCTTTGCAAGAGGAAGCTAAGCGTCCTATAGGACGCTTAGCTTCCTTAGTTCCGATCAATGACAACACAATCAAGCTTATGCGCCTGTTTCAATTTAAAGGCAATAATAAATTAGGAAATAAAAATAGCCACCCTGATAAGGGGGGTTGGGGGGTTGAAAAATGTTTTGAAATTATCCCCAAACTAAAAGCTGATCAAAAACTAGTTTCAGATGCGGTTCTTCTGATGAATAAATTTATTGAGTTTAATATTGAAAAAAAAGTGAAGGGGGTTGATTTTTTAATAGAATTATAACTTTATTTTTTTGGACAAAACGGCGGTTTTTCTGTATGATAGAATTAGATTGTAAAATATTCTACGGCGCTTTAGCGCACGGTGCGAGAGGTTTTAATCTCGCGAAAGGAATGTTTATTTGAGATAAATTATACTTGATGCTAAAGCATCACGAACCCTCGGCTAAAGCCGGGTAGAAATTATTATAAATAATCTAACAATTTAATAATGTTTGACTTTCCAAATTCCAAGCCAAGCGCAAAAAAGGATTATTATATCCAAAGAGCCGTTGAAATGCTGCCCGGAATTATAACATGGTCTTTTTTGATCGGAAGTTTTTATTTTGCTTTGAAGGCGCCTGTCGCGGTGGCGATTTTTATTATAATTTTTGACTTGTATTGGATGGTAAAAGTTTTCTATATCACTATTTTTATAATGTTCGGATACAGGAGAATTAAAATTTGGGAAAAAATAGATTGGCTGGAAAAGTGCGGGAAGTTAAATATTCCAAACACGGAAGGCGACATTCGCGAATATCGCCTGCGCGGCGGTATTGTAAATTGGCGCGATGTATATCATCTGGTAATTATTCCCACATACAAAGAAGGGCTTGAAATTCTGGAGCCGGCGCTTGATTCAATTTTGAATTCCGATTATCCGAAAGATAGAATGATTATCGTTCTCGCTTTTGAAGAAAGAGCGGGAAAAGAAGCGCTGGAAAAAGCGGGAATTATGGAGGAAAAATATAAAGGCAAATTTTTTGGATATTTAACGACTTTTCATCCCGACGGCATAAAGGGCGAGGCAAAAGTCAAGGGCGCGAATGCCAGCTGGGCGGCGGAAGAGGCGAGGATATTTTTGGACGAAAAAAATATTAAATACGAAAATGCCATAGTTTCCGCTTTTGACTGCGACACTTGCGTTCATCCGAAATATTTCTCGGCTCTGGCGTATCAATTTATGAAAAATCCTAAAAGGCATCAATGCAGTTATCAGCCGCTTCCTCTGTATAATAATAATATCTGGCAGACAAACAGTGTTGTGAGAGTTATAATGGTAAGTTCGTCGTTTTGGCAAATTATGCAATGCGTCCGGTATAACAAGCTGGTGACATTTTCCAGCCATTCAATGAGTTTCAAAACGCTGGTAGATGTTGATTATTGGCCGAGAGATATGATTTCCGACGATTCAATTATTTTTTGGAAATGCTATATTCTTTATCACAGCGATTATTGCGTTGAGCCGATTTTCTTGACCGTTTCGCTGGACGCGGTTCTTTCGGGCAGTTATTTAAAAACCGTAATCAGCCAATACAAACAGCAAAGGCGCTGGGCTTGGGGAATTGAAAATGTTCCCATAATTTGGCGGGCGTTTTTGAAAGACAAAAAAATACCTTTGCGCAAAAAATTAAACAAAGGATGGGAAGAATTGACTGGCAGAATTTCATGGGGGCTGACTCCGATAATCATAGCTTTTTTCGGCTGGCTTCCGATTTGGCTCGGAGGAAATGAATTTAACCAAACGGTCTTGGCTTTGAATCTTCCCAAAGTCCTTGGCTATCTGATGACCTTCGCGATGTTCGGGCTTATCGTGTCTATGTTCCTGTCTTTATTTCTTCTTCCGCCTCCGCCCAAGAAAATCAGCGTATTAAAAAAATCCATTATGATAATTCAATGGATCCTCGCTCCTCTCGTCGCCATCCCCCTCGGCGCCCTCCCTATGATCGACGCCCAAACCAGAATGCTTTTCGGGAAATATATGGAGTTTATGGTGACGGAGAAGATTAGGAAAAAATAAATTGTTGCATTGTTGCATTGTTGGTTTTTTGTTTTCAGATTTTTGAGATAAAAAAAATAGGAGTTTATCCTATTAGTATCGCCTGTTCTTGTTCTAATATTCCTATTTCTTTTTATTTTTTTCCGGATATTTTTCCGAAAGCTTCTTTTTGGCCCTTTCTCTTAAGTATGGGATCTCTCTTATTATATGATAAAGATTCGCTTCGCTTAGATCTTCTTTTGATAATCTTTCCCAAGCTTCTTCTTTAAATTCATTTGAGCAATTTCTTGCTACGCATATTAAAGAGTATATGTCCACGCTATTTCTTTTTAAGAGAGCCTTTCCCGCAGAATCTCTTATCTTTTGTTGGTTAAAAAACACTATAACAATACAAAGAGTTTCTTCTCGCGCTCTGCTCAAATGTTTTTTTAAATTCAAGCCTTTAAGGCCTTTAAATTTTTTTTGCAACTTTTTTAAATTTATAATCATTTACTATTCCTCCTTTTGAAATCCGGCAAATTATTTTTTTGGATAAAATGCCAGGGTTATTAATATGTTATATAAAACAATCAGCGATGTCAAATTTTTTTCTTTATTTCAGTCCGTTTTTAACAGCTTTTGTTTTGAGCTTTGCTTTGATAATAGCGCTTATTGGGATTGGCAAAAAATATGAGCTTTACGATAAAATAAGTAAAAATAAAGTCCATAAAGAAAATATTGCCAGATTCGGCGGGGCGGCGATTATTATTTCATTTTTACTGGCGATATTTTTGAGCGGGAATTTGGAGTTTGATAATTTAAAGCGGGGGATAGTCGCTTCTTCTTTGGTTATATTATTTTTCGGCGTTTATGACGATCTAAAAAATCTGTCTTGGAAAAAACAGTTTTTGGGGCAGATAGTTATTGTAATAATAATGCTATGCGCCGGATTGCAAGTTGATTACATCGCCAATCCTTTTGGCGGACCGGAATTCAGGTTAGACCTCTATGAATTTTCAATTTTCAATTTTCAATTTTCAATTTTTGGATCTATTTTTATAACATTATGGATCGTCGGCTTTATGAACGCGATGAATTGGCTGGACGGGCTGGACGGGCTGGCGGGCGGAGTGGGATTTATCGGAGCGATAACTTTATTTTTCCTAAGCATATCCAATTTAGTAAATCAGCCCCCGCTGGGCATAATTTCCATTATTCTGGCTGGAGCGATTTTAGGGTTTTTGATTTTTAATTTCTATCCCGCCAAAATTTTTATGGGCACGAGCGGCTCTATGTTTCTCGGGTTTATTCTGGCAACGCTGGCAATTTTTTCCGGCGGGAAAATCGCTACCGCGCTTTTGGTGATGGGCTTTCCGATTTTGGACGCGGTTTGGGTTATAGCTCAAAGAATAAAATCAGGAAAATCCCCGTTCAAAGGCGACGCGCGGCATCTGCATTACAAGCTTTTGGAAAAAGGCTGGCCGCGGAAAAAAGTTGTTTTATTCATCTATTCCATCTGTATCATTTTCGGCGTCTCGGCCATTCTTTTTCAAAATATAAATAAATTATTTGCGCTGGCGATCTTGTTTATTTTTTTTCATTTTATCCTTTTGAGAGTTTTAAATAAGAATTGTTAAATTGTTGTATTGCTAAATTGTTTGTATGCTTATATGAATCTCCGCGCGTATTGACAGAAAAAATATTTGTGCTAATGTGTATTAGTAATTTGAAATTAATATTGATTGAAAAATATGGCTGAAAACAATTTTGACAAAATTAAAAAGCTTATGAAGATTATCGGGGGCAAGGCTATCATAGTTGAAGACGGGGAGCCGGCTTTTGTGATTATAAATATTGACGAATATACTGATTTTGATAAGACTGAAAATGCCGCTGTTCATTTGGAAAACAGGACTAATCATCCGGAAGAAAAAGAAGAAGAGGTTAATAAAAATGTTGAAATTTGGAAGACTAGACAAAACCAAAAAAGAATAAAGCAATTCAAGGCTGAAGATAATTTTACGGGGCTAGACGATGAAAGAATAGTAAATGATGAAATCACTGTGGAAAAGCTATAAAAATGATTTTAATGTTTGACAAAAGCGCTAGAAATATATTATAATCAATAAACGCTGAATTGAGGCAAAATTACAAGCACTCTCCGCAAAAATATATTGATTGCGACAAGCACTTGCCAAATTTTTTTTATGTGCTAATATATGTGTATTGCTTTAAAAATGAAATCATGCGCTCTTTGTTAAATTTAACCAATGTGTCATTCTGAACTTGTTTCAGAATCTATCGGCTGTAAAATTTCAGCTTTATGTATTTCAAAAGACTGGAGGTTGCAGATAGAAGATTCTGAAATAAATTCAGAATGACAAACAAATGAATTTAGAATAATATCAACATAACTTATTATATTTTTAAAAATTAATCTTATAAATCAAAGTTTAAGAGCGACAAGTTTTCTCTTGCTTTGGTTTCTAAAAGGAGAATCATAAAATGGCAGAAATATTTGACAGATCAAAGCCGCATGTTAATGTCGGCACAATCGGCCATGTTGATCATGGAAAAACAACTTTAACGGCGGCTATTTTGGCGTGTCTAGCCGCATCCGGAAAAAAAGCTTCCAAGAAAGGCGTAAATGAAATTGACAGCGCTCCGGAAGAGCGAGAGAGAGGCATTACAATCGCCACATCCCATCAAGAATACGAATCAGACGCAAGGCATTATGCTCACGTGGACTGTCCCGGACACGCTGACTATATCAAGAATATGATTACCGGCGCGGCTCAAATGGACGGCGCTATTCTTGTTGTTGCCGCTACTGACGGGCCTATGCCTCAAACCAGAGAGCATATTTTGCTTGCGAGGCAAGTTGGCGTTCCCGAGATCGTTGTCTTTGTAAATAAAGTTGATCAAGTTGATGATGCGGAGCTTATTGATCTTGTGGAAGAAGAAATTAGAGAGCTGTTAATAAAATATGAATTTGATGGAGCAAAGACTGCTATTGTAAGAGGATCAGCTTTGAAAGCTTTGGAATGTGCTTGCGGAAAAGCGGAATGCGAGAAATGCAAACCGATTTTTGATTTAGTCAAAGCTCTTGACGAAAGAATTCCAGAACCAAAAAGAGATATTGATAAGCCATTTTTAATGCCTATTGAAGACATCTTTTCCATTGAAGGAAGAGGAACTGTTGTTACGGGAAGAATTGAAAGAGGCGTTGTCAATTTAAACCAAGAAGTGGAATTGGTTGGAATCCGAGACACAAAGAAAGTCGTCGTTACTGGAATTGAAATGTTTAATAAGCAACTTGACAGAGGCCAAGCCGGGGACAATGCCGGAGTTTTGCTTCGAAGCATCAAGAAAGAAGAAGTGGAAAGAGGGCAGGTTTTGGCAGCTATCGGTTCAATCACTCCTCACAATGAATTTGAAAGCGAAGTTTATGTTCTTACCAAAGAAGAAGGCGGAAGACACACTCCATTTTTCTCAGGATACAAACCGCAATTCTATATCAGAACAACCGATGTGACCGGCGATGTAGTCCTGCCTGAAGGAACAGAAATGGTTATGCCTGGCGATACCGTAAAACTAGTTATCAAACTTATTTCAAAAGTTGCTATGGAAGACGGAATGAGATTCGCAATCCGAGAAGGCGGCAGAACAGTCGGCGCCGGAGTCGTGACTAAAATCATAAAATAAGGAGATTCATATCTTCTTATTTTTTGTTTTTATTTAGTTGTTTAAGTAAAAAATATGAATGAGAAAATTCCAGAAGTTGAAGAGAAATATAAGGAATATACAGAGGATAATTTAAAAGAAGAGTTGATTGAAGTTTTGCGGAGAAAATCGAAAGAAAGAGGGACGAATATTAATGAGGATACCCTAGGAAAAATTAGAGAAGAAAAAGATCCTGGAAAAATTTTGCAGCTACTTACAGAAGTAGTATCAGAAATTTAATATATCAAATATAATTCATAATTAATCCAAGTAAAAACCTAAATGCCAGAAAATACGAAAGAGGAAGGCGAATCAAAGCCGAAGATTCGAGTGAAAATTAAAGCGTATGACCATAAAGTCATTGATCAGTCCGCGAAGCAAATCGTGGAGACTGCTCTTCGAAATGGAGCGTCTGTCAGAGGGCCGATACCTCTGCCTACCGAGATCAGCAAGTTCACGCTGAACAGTTCGACATTTGTCCACAAGGACGCCAGAGACCAGTATGAAATGAGAGTTCACAAAAGACTGGTTGATATTTTTGATTTAAGTCCGAAAATAATTGATTCTCTGACAAACTTGAATCTGCCGGCAGGAGTTTTCATAGAGATTAAGATGTAATAAATTTGTCATTTCGAACGCCTCGTGAGAAATCTAAGAGCTATAGAAATATCTAAAGTTTATAGATTTCTCGCTAATCGCTCGAAATGACAAACATGTTATTTTGTAATTTACCGCTAAGGAATTTCAATATAAGCATTTTTGGAGCTCAACTCCGAAGCTTCGGAGTTGAGCTCCAAAAATGTGCGAAGCTTAATTTAAAGAATTTAGCAATGTAACAATTTAATAATTTTATGCTAGTTTAAGTGCTTATTTTCTGGATTTCTTGAAAAATTTCCGGTTAAGAAGTAATTAAAAGTATACTGAATTAGCCAATTAGAAATCGGATAATAACGGTTGCAGTTGGTTGAATTGTCTGGTTTTTTTGTTTGCATTATTTTGTCATTCTGAATTTAGTTCAGAATCTGTGTTATTC
>Ga0180732_1000185_pt1 | contig 60523 bp, 102 predicted proteins | sample KR11_01MetaG_FD_148674 | JGI IMG/M metagenome (GOLD analysis project Ga0180732, IMG submission 148674) | Groundwater microbial communities from the Olkiluoto Island deep subsurface site, Finland - KR11_0.1 MetaG | ecosystem: Environmental > Aquatic > Deep subsurface > Groundwater | place... | reverse complement strand
CAAGTGTAGGGTCATCTATAAAATCAGCGCAGATTGTTTCCACTAAGTCTTGAAATGTTTTTTCTGTCGCCAGAATATCATAAAAAGAGTAAAACCCGCGAATAATGAATTCATGAGTTGTATCTTCCACATTACCTGAACCGCCTCTACCAGTCCGCGAGAAAGACTTTCTTTCAATCTCCCAAGTGTTTACCTTTGAATCCTTTATAAATAAATCCTTATAGGTAGCCCAAGCGTTGCAAAATCGTTTAAAATCGTAAACTTTCTCTACACCAGAGATAGCTTCTAATTTAGTTTTGATTTGAGCGCGGATTAGACTTAATGACATTACATTTTTAGGAGAGATAGGAAGGATATATATATTATAAATATATAAGATATTACATATTTCTTATATATATATTATATATAAGGGTCGTTTCTATCTCCGCCTTCTCGTTTAAATCTTTGTTCTGGGGTATATTATCGATACCTGAGTGGATGTGTCAGCATATCTTCAGACCATTGATATATTATATCAAGGTCCTTAATAGCGACCCCGGCTGAAGCAGCCGCGCCGCCTTTAGCTTCTGCCCCTAAGCCCATCAGCGAATTATATATAGCCAGTTGTTCCTTAGCTAAATTGGTATATAAATCTGATTTCCGCTGATAGTCAATAACATCCGCCTCAAGAGTAGAATCCGTGCTTTGTGCAAACTTTGCCGCAAGAGCCCAGAAACAAAGACTGGCAGCTAATGTTACTACTGCCTCTATATCATTATTATCAATGGTACAAGTTGTTTCATCTAATGTATGCGGTAAGGCATACTCAAATCTTGCTGTTTTAGCATTTACAGGGATAAAAGTAAGGAAACGCAGATAAGTGGTCGTAACTGCAGGAGTCCCTGTTAATTTCTTGAAAAACTTCCAATCTATCGATTCAATATAATTCGGGCTTTGATAATCATCTGCCGGATATTCTATTTCTCCTTTAATATAAGAAAAGTTATCTACCCAGTCAGTCGGTAACGCAAAATCATAACTCGTGCCATCGCCAGTCAGTTCATGAATTTTTGTATGTGGCCTGTCTTTAGAGAAAATTAATACAGCCCGGGATAGAATACGGTATTTATCATCAGGTTGCAGTTTTTCCGCGTCGTCCTGTAAAACCGTCTCGAGGCGTGCTAGATAATCTTCCCGGGTGTAATCCATATTATTTTTTTATAAATATCCCTACTAAAGCACTTACCAGAGCCACTATTACCACTCCGCCAAACCAAAAAAGACCCGCTACCTTCTGCGCTAAATTTGAAACTTTAGTTACAATCCCATCAGAACTTTCACTACCATACATAATTTTATGCATCTCACAAACACTTTTTTCTATATTCTTGGCAGAGGTCTTAACTTCTATGGAACAATTACTAATTTCATCAACTCTTTGATGTATTCTTTGCATTGATGTTAAACATTCTTCTCTAGTCACAGATTCATCTGGCATTATCCTATCTCCTCTAAAATTATGCAGTAGTAGATGAACTGGAACTAGAAGATGAACTAGAACTGGACGAACTGGAATAAGTATTCGTATTAGGGACTACTTTTCCTGATAGTTGAAATTGCTTGCGCCATATCATAATTGGATTGCAATCGTTTTCTATTACATTAAACGCACCGCAAGCGACATTTTCACAAGTTAGTCCAGCTGTAGTACTACTTTTAAATGGACATTTATAAGCAGGGTATGCCATTTATTATCTCCTATATTTATTAGGAGGGAGATTTCTCTCCCCCCTAATTTATTTTAACTAAACTGCATTTACGGCGTAAACATCGAAGATCTTAAAGAACGCACCTGCAGGTCCGCCGAACTCAAGCGTTTTAACTGCGCTTTCAGTAGTAGTGATCTCTACTTTGACATATCTGCCATTCTTAGCTGTACAAGCGACTTCTTGCCAAGTGGTAACATCTTGCCAAGTTGCGATATTAGCGGCTACTGCTGTCCCCCAAGTAATTCCATCTTCGCTGACATAAATATTAACATTTATCGGGTCACAGCTTAAATCACCGCCTGAACGGCCTCGAACTTGCTGCACATTAAGTATACTCTTTAAATCAAGAATGAACTGATGTGTCTCATTAGCAGTATGTTTCCAAACATTCGTCCCAGCTAAGCCATTCTCAATAGTTGTAGAACCGCCATCATCTCCACAGTCAGAAGATAACCAAGTGTTATCTATCCCAAGCCAACCAGTTGTTATAGAACTGCTAGATGAACTACTTGAAGAACTTGAACTCAATGAACTGCTTGAAGAACTGGAAGAACTTGAACTCAATGAGCTGCTTGAGCTGCTTGAGCTGCTTGAACTTTCTGAGCTGCTTGAACTGCTTGAAGATGAACTAGAAGAACTTTCTGAACTGCTTGATGAACTGCTTGAACTGCTTGAGCTCGAACTAGAAGAACTTTCTGAACTGCTTGAAGATGAACTGCTTGAAGATGAACTGCTTGAAGATGAACTGCTTGAACTCAATGAACTGCTCGAACTTGATGAACTACTCGAACTCAATGAACTGCTTGAGCTTGAACTGGAAGAACTGCTTGAACTGCTTGAAGAACTGGAAGAACTAGATGAACTAGATCCAGTTCCGGTAACAGTTACATCTAAAGCATACCAATAACTGCCATCACACCAGAACTCTGCAGTCTCATATCTTCCTATCTGCGCTGTATCGTAACTACCACCACCACCACCAAAACCAGCTGCAACATAGGCATTACCCTGGTCAGATGTAGTTACATAAATACTTACGCCTCTTAAATTAGTGCTTGCAACAGGAAGGGTTAAAGTGCAGGCTGCGGTAAGAGTAACGAATAAATATCCACTTCGTAATATATCATTCTCTGTAAGAGAATAATTGATTGATTTACTTAACGATGCCCTTCTTTTATTGGCAACGCTATATTTATATCTGGTAGGTTTTGGCATAGGTATCCTCCTTTATCTGGTTAGGTTGCGCCTACAGATTGAGATAAGGCATACCAATAAGTTCCGTTGCACCAAAACTCTACGGTATTATAAGCTCCTATGGTTACTGTGTCGTAATTTGTACCACCACCACCGAATCCAGCAACTACAGCTACTTTTGACGAGGCGTTATTCCCATGGATATACACACTAACGCCTTTTAAATTACCGCTAGCTACAGGTAAAGTTAAAGTAGTAACTCCACTACAAATAAAAAATTGACCAATCCTTAAAATATCTGCTTCTGTAATGGTATAAGCAGACGTTTTTGTTATTGCAGTCCCTCTTTGACTGGCAACACTGTAATCATATCTTGAAAATTTAGGCATTTAATACCTCCTTAACATTAAGCATTTTTCAGCTTAACAGCTGTGCCGGGTAGTTTCCTACCCGGTCATCGCCATTAAATCGGTTAAATTATGCTACTCCTGATACTATTGAACCAGCAAACGCTCTAAAGTCAACAACCGCTCCGCCGTACTCATGACGTACTTTGTAGCGAATCGTATCATACACAAACACATTGCCGACTGTAGGCTGGTCTTGCACTAAAATCTCAGGTTCTTCTTTTCCGTTCAAAAATCCTATTTCGATACCTTCAACATCAGAAGGTTTTGCTGATAGATAATAGTTATTCTCATCACCGCGAAGGAACGGGCTTTGCTGAACATCAAACTGGTCTCTCAATGTGTTAATTCCGCCTTCCGCAGTTTCAGGATGCTTTTCAGATTTTTGCAGCGCTAACGCTGTTCCGTTTAATGCTCTAGGCACCCAGAGAATAGGTTTCTCTAAGGCTAAGAACTGTGTTACTTTACGCACATCAACACCTACTATATGCTGAGCATCAGTCGTTCCAAACATACCTCTTGCAATAATCAATGTAGCGCTGCCATCCGAGGCATCTACTCTTACGATTTCGCCGTCTAGCCAAGCATAATCTCCGGCTTTAAAAAATGCGGCATGAGTAGCTGTTACAACTAACGAAGTTCCTGCTGCTTCTAACTGTGTTGCAACATCAGTCTTATATCCAAGCTCGCACTGATACCACATATCATTCAATAAATCTTGCAGGTTATCATAACCTAAAACTCCTGTCCTTAAATTCTTATGTGCTGCAATATAAAGTACCGCGCTGTCATAAATGGTTGCTGTATTGATACCAGAAGCGCCATAACCTATCATTAAATCAAATACAAACTGATTCAATGTATAACCAGCAGCCTTGCCGACTCTCTTTGGAATACCTGTAAGAACTTTCAAATCGTCGTCAATAATCATTCTTCTGGTTAAGGTAACGATACCACCTTTTGTCATCACTGCATAGGTTGCTTCTTGGTCAGCCGGGAATCCAAGTTCAGGATAAGCCGGAGTTTCAGAGTCAATAGGAGTGCCAGCAACTGTTCTTGCGGCCTGAACCGTAGGAAGAACGCCAAAACCTCCCCACTGAATTCTTTCTTGCAATTTAAAATCTTTTATCGGTGTAGATACCGCTATTTTTTTCCAAAGTTCTGGTATTGCCCGATATTCAGGAAGCATACGTCTTTGCATAGAATAACCTAATGCATAAGCAAAACTTGCCTCAGTAGCTTCTTGTAATCTTGCTAAGGCTTTAGGGCCTAACATACCTGAAATCTGTGGATCATCTGTATAAACCACATAGGCTTCTCTTAATGAACTAAATCTATCAATACCTTTATATTTCTCTTTTTCATCATCAGTTGGCTTATAATCAAACATTAAATCCAAAGACGCCTGCAGCCTTGTAATCGGTTCTCTTTCAACGAAAGACCCTTCAACATCTCCACCAAAATCGATTACGGCTCTGCTTTCGATTAACTTCGCTAACGTCTCGCGTTCAATCTTAACTGCTTCTTTTAATTCAGCCTCTTTATATACCTTACTTTTAAAGGTATTACGGATTTTACTCTTTATCGGTTCAGGGAGATTGCTTTCACCAAGAGCCAATTCAAGCATTTCTTTACATTCCCTGACCTTTAACTGATTATCTATATCAGCTAATCTGGCCTCTAAATCTTTATTTTTCCTATCCATTTCATCTTGTTTCTTCTTCGCTTCTGTCTGACCTGCAGCAGCAGCATCTGATTGTGCCTTAAGCAATTCTGCTTTTTTCTTTTTCTGTTCAGGAGACAATGTCGTATCATCAGCTTTACATAACTCCTCATCAGTCATTTCTTTCATTTTAATGACTTCATTTAGCAGTTTTTCTGCTTCATCATATTTCTTATCCTTTAAATGCTTTACAATACCTTCTAACTCAGCGCATTTAGAAGATTTTTTTGTTTTTGCTTCTGTAACCAACGACTCAAAAATACTGATTACCTCTTCTTCTGTGATATTCTCGATATCAACGCTTTCTAACAACTTCGGATTCCAAGCTTTTAAGGCTTCAAGAATCTTTTTCCACATTTGTTCTAATCCTCCTCTTTGGTTAATGCTTTCGATTATTTTTAGTAACTCACCGCCAGCCGCGGGTTGAGTTACAAAATCTGTGCTGAATACTTTAGTAATCCCATTCACCACCGTTACCGGTTGACCGTTAAGCATACGCACGCTTGATGGCCCTTCCGCGTTTATTGATAACCCAAGAAAGTTTTTTAATCCTTTCTGCCAGGCATTCACGAGCATCTGCTTTAACTCTTGAACTTTACTATTTTCTTCGAGTAAATGCAGAGACCCAGTTAAACCAGAGACTTCTCTCCCCTCAATTTTTACAGTTTCGTATTTAACATTATCAAGATACCCTGCTGTTTGGAGAGGAAACCCTTCTGGTCGAATTTTTTCTATTGATAAAGGAATATGGTCAAAATGTTTATCTTTCCATTCGTAGAAACATACTTTAGATTTTTCGAAAAGAGGGACTGCTTTTTGGAGGGCTTCTTTGGTGTAATACTTTCCGTTTTTAGAAAGTCCTTCTTCAATAATCATCACTTTCCAGATATCACCGGAAGGCGTGCTTTCTAAAAAACAGACTATATTGGTCTGATTAAGTTTAAGCAATTATGGCACCTGAGAGTTCTTTAGTTATCCTTTCAATAATTTCTTTCCTATTTTCCTCATTCCCGGTTCTTGCCGGTTCAAATGAAATATAAGAAATATTGTGTTTTTTCAACCACGCTTTTGCTTCTTCAGGAGTGAACTGATGTTTGCCAAAACGGTAGGACTGTACTTTCATAGAGGCGTTAGGATCGCTTTTAGGTTTTTGTAAAATAATGCTGATACCTGGAGCTATACTCTTAGTCGCGTAAATAGCAGAATTTTGAGGTAATGGCTCTGTTACCCTAGCACTATGGGTATTAGGGTATGGCATGATTAATCTCCTTAAATAAGCCTACTATATAGCCTAATTCAAAATCGATCATTATCGCTCCTGTGGATAACTCTGTTAATAACTTTATCTATTAAATGCTTACCATACTTTTATCAAATTGTCAAGTAAAAACTTTATTTTAATATAATATCTCTTATATTAGGGTTAGTATTATCTGCAAATTTATCAGAAGCTATCCCATCTTTAACTTCTTTTACATAATCAATATCATCTTTATTTTCTTTACTCCAGCTTTTAAAATGTTCTTCGCAGAACCATGCATGCCCCATACCTTCAGCCCATTTCACTTCATACTTTGGTGGTTCTGAACACTCCATACATTTATCTCTACTGTGTCGAGATTCTTCTTGAATAGTCCAGAAATCCGAATTTTCTGTAGCTCTTTTAGCCACAAATATTCCTTTTAATTTACTACCTGAAAACTCTATTGTTTTTTCTAATTCAGTACTTTCTAAAATTGATATCTTTCCCATATCAATTATTTTCATCCAAGCCGGCATCTCGGTAATATTGAGATTGCTTCGCGGAGCCACAAAAGTAGTGGATTCATTGACCTTCATAACTTCATATTTTGACGGTTTGATGTAAAATATTGACTCTTTAAAATCTTCGTTTAACGGATTCTTATCCAAAAATAAATCAATATTCAAATCAGTTGCGATTATAAAACTATCTAAACTCTTGCTTTCTAAATGTTTTCCTTTCCACCATTGATGGTATAAGGCAAAGTTACCTATCTTCTTTTCTGTCTCTTTCATTTTAATATCTAAATGATATTCAGTATAATCTATATTGCTTTCTTTTAATTCCTTAAATGAATTAAACGCTTGTTTATTTCCGTCAGTTTGAGTAGTTATATATTTGTATTCTGTATATTTGTCAAATAACTCTAAAGCAAATGGAGACAACTTTTCAGGATTAAAATTGGTGATACCAGACTCAATCATCTTCTTTATACATTCTCTGAATGATTGTTTTAATTCTTCAAAGGATTGTTTTACTTCTTCACCTCTACGCTTCGCTGCGTATAGTTTCAATAAACTATTCAAAATTTTGTTTGCTCTAGTGCTGTCAAAAACTCCTTTCGGTGTTTCACTCCAACACATGCTAGCTTCACCTATTGCCTGTCCTATAATCTCATAAAAATCTAAAGCCTCTGATATCTCTTCTTGATCCAAACAAGAAGTTGATAGATAAGAAGTATTCTGTTCCATAGGATAATTCGTAATTACCAATTCCGATTTTCTGGTCATGTGGCCTGCAGTAGGGCAAGCCAAGTTGTATTGAGAAAGTATTTTTCTATAATACTTTGACTCTTTCCAACCATCACAGACCTCATAAGTAACCATCCATTTGCCCGGGACAGTCTTGGTAAAAGCCTCAAACTCTTCCTGAGTCGGACACCACTTCCAGTTCATCTTTGCTGAAGGATATGGCGGGTCAAGGAAAGTAAAAGACTCAGCATTGGAATATTTATTCACAAAATCTTTATAATCAATATTCTCTATGGTTACGCCAGCAAGGCGTTCTTTAATTTTGGCTAAACGGGTTGTAAGTTTCATTATTTCGCCTTCAGCCCTATCATCATAGGAACGCATCTCTCCGGCATCCGAGGCCGCTTTAATGTAAGTGTAGCGGTAGAACTGGTAAACAGGATCCTTATTCGCTGGACTTTCTTTGTATTCAGCCAATAATTTGCCGAAAGTTATCTTCGATGTCTTCCAGTCCATTTTATTCAGTGCTTCTACCTGCTGTTCAGTAATATTCTGCATGAATTTGAAGCAAGTAAATATTTCCTGATCCTTATCGTTGATGAACTCTTCGGCCTGTTTATTCTTCCTGAATAATATGCTGCCGCCACCTATGAACGGCTCGACATATCTTTTGTGTTCAGGAAACATGGCTATCAGTTTACCAGCTACAAAGAACTTGCCGCCTGGAGAGCCAAACGCAGGTTTCACTCCTTCCATAATTTTGTCATTATCAGATAGGATATCTATCTTATCTAAAGAGAAATCTTCTAATAATGCTAATAAAAAGTTTTTCATTTATATTACCTCCATCCCATTTAAACTTTCTGAACTACTGGAAGAGTTTGATGACGTTGAACTACTGCTTTCACCATCTTCCTTATCATCTTCCTCATCAGTATTACTTTCCATATCCACTCCGAATTGCGTTAATACAGCATTAAGGACTGTCTTCGCTTTTTTATTAGTTATCCAATTATTCTGTTTAGCTACAACTAATCCTTGAACTAATCCTCCCATAGCTTCTGCAGTACCTTTATTATCGCGAGAAACAATCGGAAACGGTATAATTTTAAATCGCCTATCAACATCTTCTTTTAGCCTCTTAGCTATTATTGCTTGGTCTATAACAAAATTGATAATAAATTGTAATTGATATTTTATTACTCTTTGACGAGATCTTAACCTTTTTAATACAGGAAGGCTGGTCTCTAAAGCTGTTGCTCTCGTTGTGCTTGAAGTTTCTCCAAACCACAATTCCGGAAATCCAGCACCGCCTAATATCTGCTGTTTAAATAACCTTGCCTCTTCTGAAGCGTCAGCAGATTCTAATTTCGGCGTTTCAGCCTTCCAAGTAATCTTTTCATTATGCGCTCTTATCGAACCGGGACGAGGCGTGGCTAAAGTTTTAACAAACTCTTCTAGTTCTCCTTTATTCATCCCTTCACATTGGATATCCCAGATAAAATTGTTTAACAAAAATGCTCTTTCTAACCTTGCGAATAGGAATTGGTCATATCCGTCGAGCCAGTCGGCCAAACAGAGCAATTCTGACCTTCCTCTCGTCGCTGAACTTACTTTGTTAATTGTAAAATAGAAACAACCTCCTACTAATTTTCCATAAGTTTTAGATCTTGTATTTCTATCAACATTGATAATATTTAATTCTCTTTCAACTGAGCCGCTGGGTTTTCTCCAGATTAAAATTTTATTTATTTTAGTATTACTAGAATCTTTTTTGATTTTTAATATTGTCTTAGGGTCTATATATCCTAATTTTACAGCGCCGTTAGCCGAATTAACCCAGACTGGCAAACAAAGTTCGCCGAAAATATGCAACTCAGCAACATCAGTTTCGATTTCCATATCTAAGTTATTATCCGGGTCATTCCAAAATTCATCAATGACTTCTTTTACTTCTGGATCAACTGCAGAATATCTAAACCCGTCTCCTACTATGAAATCTTTAAGTATATCAATTATTCTTTTAGCCATAGGATTGCTATCGTATAGGTAAAATGCGATATCCTGCATCCTTCTCTGCGTAAGCAGATTAAGATCTCTATCCTGATTGGTAGTAAGTGAACGCCATAACGAATCTTCAGTTGATCCGCCTATCATCGGATATGCCTCAGCTAACCTGCGCTGAATTTCAGCCTGCCGTTTTCCACGTTCGTTAAAATTGACGACAACCTCAGATGGTTCTTGTATTGCTTTAGTTTTTTTCATCTTAATAAACCTCCTCTAATAATTCTTCTTTCACCTATAACGCTAGCCACAGAAGCACCTCTAGTCATAATAGGTTCAACAGTTCTAATAACTTTTCCGTTTTCATCCCTTATTTCCTGCCCCGGATCTATCCCTACCACAATTCCCGCAGCTTTAGTTTTAGGAAATAAATAATTTATGCCATATTCTATCATATTAACTGCGTGAGTATATTTATTGTCAATATGGTCTTGCCCAGTTTTATTCAAAGTAACATTTTTTAAGCACTTTGCCAATTCTAGGCAGGTCGGCTCATCTGAAATATTAAACTGCGGCCTGCCGTTAATATATTTTTTAAGGCACGCCTTAACGCATTTCATCTTCTCATCATTAGAAAGTTCGCGGGTATGGATATCAATTTGTCCATTAGATACTTTTTTCCAATCTTCTATCACACTTGTTTTAGTTAATCTGCTTCTTTTATTCCCAGACTTATCTCCTATAAATACAATATCACTTATTAGCCCTGTATAACCTAAAGCATCTAAACATTTGATAAACTCATGATATAACTCTAGAGTGAGCATATTAAAAAATAATTTGTAATATATACAGAATAATCTATCTTCAAAATCTTTTTGTGCAAAGATCCATCCTTCGCCTTCAAGCCCAAAGTCCTGAAAGGCATACAATTTTGATTTCGGGTTAAGATATACCTTATGCCCTAACAGATGTATCCCATCATCATACTCAGGATAGGAACGATTAATTTTTGCCTTATCATACCCTACTAAAACCTCCTGCGCTATTTCTTCTTCTGTCATTGAAGCAGTTTTTTTATTAAACCAGTTTTCATCATGTTGCGGATTATCTTTCCAATGAAACCTCATTTTAGTAAAACCGGAATTAGGCATATCTTTTATTTCAGCAAATTTATTATTCACACTTTCTTTTGGAGGAGTTGAATTAAGACAAACAGTATTTGTAGCAGCGCGAACTCCTTTCCACATTTCATCAAGACATTCTATACACGCCGCTTCATCAATAAAAATAAATTTATATTGCGTATCTCTTCCGGCATTGGGGTTAGATGACTCTCCTTTAATCACTGAATTCATTGAAGGCACCGCGAATATTAAAAACGGGTTATGGATCCGCGGCTTTAAAAATGGTGGAAGTCTGGAATACATAAATAATAACCGTCCGTGTAATGCGTGAAAAGTATTACCGGAATCTTGCACTTCTGACTCTTTTCTTGAAATATTCAATGCAGTAAAACCTTTTGTATATAAATCCTGATGTAACTCCCACCCCATAATTGTCCAAGAAATGCCGAGATCGTGAGGTTTATCAATAAACAAATCTTGGTATTTATCTAATTCTTTAACTAACTCTATCTGTTTAGGCCATAATACAAACGGTATAATTGATGGCGTTCTACGAGTATCCATCGTCCAAACATAATTATTGAACCAATATATTTTATCCTCAGCACAGCGCCGGTATTCTTTAATCTGCCACTTTCTCGCGTCTTGCTGAGACCGGCTTTCTATTTCTTTTTGCCAATTTATTCTTTCAACGTTGTTCTCCACTAATCTCCTCTGCGCTTAACATTTTTCTTTCTTTTTCTTGCTGTGTAACTCCGCCAAGAAGAAATACTTCAAGACGTATCAACCGGTCTAAATCTCTTAATGTAGATTTATCCATTAACGACCCCCCGATTTTTCCTTCACCTTCACAAACAGGACAAGGAATTTTCATTTCATCTTTCCCAGTCTGTATCCCTGTTCCTTCGCAAAACTTACATACTTTTTCTTCTAACTTCTGTTTTAAATTGTTTATACTTGTCCGGAGAATATCAACCATTTCAGCCCGACGTTCAACTAGAAGCACATTATATTTTTCAGATATTTTATCTTGGAATATAGTTAAACGCCATTGCAGCGGTTTAATCCCTCGTTTCTCATCTCCTCTACGGAAATACTTTCTTGCTGTCTCAAAACACATTTTCGCTTTTTTCGCGGATTGTTTTAAAGAAATACCTTCAGCTAAATAGGTGAACAGTTCATCAATCTTTTCCTGCGGTAATGCATACCGATATCCATACCCTTCTTTTCTAGGTTTTGGAACTCTTAAATTTGCTAACGAGTTTTCATTCATCAATGCGCCTCTTTCTTTTTAACCAGAAATTCAATCACTCCTGTCCTTTTATCCGCGCCGTTATTAAATGTAGCATAAAAGAATAATGTAAATGTGCCTATAACTAAAGGCGTATATTTATATCTTATTTGTGTCGTTGATATTGTCGCGGCAGTCTCAGCCAATACCGCCGTAGTAGAACCGACTTTCCATATCTGCACTTTAGCAGATCCGCTATCTGGCGTTTGCGCCACGCCATCAATTTCAAATGAGCCTCTAAAAGTTACATCATCAGCAACATAGTATTCGTGCTTTATGTTTGGCATCGTTAAACACCTCCTTACTGTTCTTTGAATTTATAATCACTCGTATCATCTTTAAACTTATAATCACTAGTATCATTATTGAATTTATAATTATATGTTTTATCCTTAAATTCAACTTTATGAGGTAATGATGAAGCTGAACTAGAACTGCTTGAAGAACTAGAACTGCTTGAAGAACTAGAACTGCTTGAAGAACTAGAAGAACTAGAGCTACTTGAAGAACTGGAAGAGCTAGAACTGCTTGAACTGAATGAACTGCTTGAACTGCTTGAAGAACTGGAACTGCTTGAGCTGAATGAACTGCTTGAGCTACTTGAAGAACTGGAACTGCTTGAGCTGAATGAACTGCTTGAGCTACTTGAAGAACTGGAACTGCTCGAGCTGAATGAACTGCTTGAACTGCTTGAAGAACTGGAACTGCTTGAGCTGAATGAACTGCTTGAGCTACTTGAAGAACTGGAACTGCTTGAACTGAATGAACTGCTTGAAGAACTAGAAGAACTGGAAGAGCTTGAACTGAATGAACTGCTAGAAGAACTAGAAGAACTAGAAGAACTGGAAGAGCTTGAACTGAATGAACTGCTAGAAGAACTAGAAGAACTGGAAGAGCTTGAACTGAATGAACTGCTAGAAGAACTAGAAGAACTAGAAGAACTGGAACTGCTTGAACTGAATGAACTGCTTGATGAACTGGAAGAACTAGAACTGCTTGAGCTGAATGAACTGCTTGAAGAACTGGAAGAACTAGAACTGCTTGAGCTGAATGAACTGCTAGAAGAACTTGAAGAACTAGAACTGCTTGAGCTGAATGAACTGCTTGAAGAGATGGAAGAACTAGAACTGCTTGAGCTGAATGAACTGCTTGAAGAACTGGAAGAACTAGAACTGCTTGAGCTAAATGAACTGCTTGAAGAACTAGAGGAACTGGAACTGCTTGAACTGAACGAACTGCTCGAAGAACTAGAGGAACTGGAACTGCTTGAGCTAAATGAACTGCTTGAAGAACTAGAACTGCTTGAACTGAACGAACTGCTCGAAGAACTAGAGGAACTGGAACTGCTTGAACTGAATGAACTGCTTGAAGAACTAGAACTGCTTGAGCTTAATGAACTGCTTGATGAACTAGAAGAACTAGAACTGCTCGAGCTGAAAGAACTGCTTGAAGAACTGGAAGAACTAGAACTGCTCGAGCTGAAAGAACTGCTTGAAGAACTTGAACTGCTCGAGCTTTCTGAACTGCTTGAAGAACTTGAAGAACTGGAACTGCTTGAGCTGAATGAAGAACTTGAAGAACTTGAACTGCTCGAGCTTTCTGAACTGCTTGAAGAACTTGAAGAACTGGAACTGCTTGAGCTTTCTGAACTGCTTGAAGAACTTGAAGAACTAGAACTGCTCGAGCTGAATGAAGAACTTGAAGAACTTGAACTGCTCGAGCTGAATGAAGAACTTGAAGAACTTGAAGAACTTGAACTGCTCGAACTTTCTGAACTGCTTGAAGAACTTGAACTGCTCGAGCTTTCTGAACTGCTTGAAGAACTTGAAGAACTGGAACTGCTTGAGCTTTCTGAACTGCTTGAAGAACTTGAAGAACTTGAACTGCTCGAGCTTTCTGAACTGCTTGAACTGCTTGAAGAACTGGAAGAGCTTGAGCTGAATGAACTGCTTGAACTGCTTGAACTGCTTGAAGAACTGGAAGAGCTTGAGCTGAATGAACTGCTTGAACTGCTTGAAGAACTGGAAGAGCTTGAGCTGAATGAACTGCTTGAACTGCTTGAAGAACTGGAAGAGCTTGAGCTGAATGAACTGCTCGAAGAACTAGAGGAACTGGAACTGCTTGAGCTGAAAGAACTACTCGAAGAACTAGAACTGCTTGAGCTGAATGAACTGCTTGATGAACTTGAAGAGCTAGAACTATTGGAACTACTTGAGGAACTGGAACTGCTTGAACTACTAAAGCTACTTGAAGAACTAGAAGAACTAGAACTGCTCGAACTGAATGAACTACTTGATGAACTAGAAGAACTAGAACTGCTAGAACTTAATGAACTACTGGAAGAACTTGAACTACTCGAACTTTTTGAACTACTAGAAGAGCTAGAACTACTAGAAGAACTAGAACTAGTAGTTGTCCCAAACATATTATCAATATAAAAAGTATTGGCCGCATCTGCATTGACTACTGTAACTATAACCTGATCTATTTCATCTTTGTTGGCATTAGAAACGCCAGAGAAGTCCCAATTAACTCCTTGCCAATTATTTGCTGAAACGACATTCGGCGTTGTTTCCGTAGTTATGCCATCGGCGTCGTGAAGTCCCACTTTAACATTTGAACCTGTCCTACTCGAATAAATATCAAAATAGACCCAATTTTGGTCTGTCAAATCTGCTATCGCAGCACGCATATTGTCAATATAAAAGGTATTCGCTGCGTCTGCGTTGACTATCGTTACAATAATACTATCAATGGCATCTTTATTAGCATCACTAACAGCAGAAATATCCCAAGAAACTGCTTGCCATGTATTAGCAGAAGTGATATTGGGAGTAATTTCCGTAGTCGTTCCGCCAGAGTCGTGGATGCCGATTTTGATATTACTTCCTGTTCTTGAAGCATAAATATCAAATTTGATTACATTAAGACCAGATAAGTTTATTGCCATTAGATTATTGTTATGTTATTGTCCTTGTTAAAGTCTTATTCAAACTATCCGTTATCGCCGCCACCGCCTTCAACGCATAACTCCCTTGAGTTTTGATGGTGGATTCGGAGTAGGATTGGAGATACTGAAAATTAGGGTTTATTGCGGTAGTAGTTCCAGCCTTAAACCAATCTATATAAGTTAGTCCATTAACTGTGGTTGCTCCATTTTGCATAAACCTTATCAATCCGTCAGTTGTTGGTTGAGCATAAGAAAAATCTACATTTGATGCTTTTAATACACCATCTAGGTAAACTTCTGCTCTTTGTGTTGTCCAGTTACAATCAAAAGTCCATTCTTGCCAAACATCTGAAACTACTAAATTCGTTCCTATTTCATTCCACGTTGCTCCATCATAAATGACTAAGCCATCAGAAGCGAAAATACAGTAAAAGTAATTAGTCCCATTATTTGCTGTAAAATAAAAGTCATTATCACCTGTTACTCCCAGAGTTTCAAAATAGGCATTGAAAGAAAATACTGTTCTTGTGCCGAAAGCTCCAATATCTTGATTTCTATTTGCTACTCCACCAGCCGTTCCGCCACTTAATAATTTCATACAAGACTTGCCATCAAAGGTTTCTTGGGTAGATACTCCAGTTCCGCTATCGCTATCAGTCCAGTCAGTAATATCAGCCATATCTTCATTGTCTATATCAGCGTTGGAGATAATTGCTTCAGTGGCATTCGTTACATACGCCGCCTGTGCAAGGGCGTCAGTGGAGTATTCCATATAATCAAGTTCTTTAGGCATATTTACCTCCTAATTAAAAAAGCCAAAATCATTTTTACAATAATTTTGGCTATTTTTTGGTTAATAGAAACCTTAATTTATAAAATTTGAAGCCAGTCTTTTATAGAACCGTCTTGATATTCTTTGATATTAATTCTCTTAATGGATAACTTAGTAAAAGATGGTGCTAAAAAATCTTTCTCTAATAAACATATTCTTTCAGGCGATAATATACTCAATGCTGTATGAAAAACTCCGCTAACACAACAAATGATTTTATTACAATCTTCTATAATACCTATTAAAGTAGAAATTTTTGGTGGTATATCTCTTAAATGTCGGTCAATAAAATCGTATTTCTTATTTACTGGATTGTGGAAAACATGTTCCATTAAAATTTCTAAAGGAATATATCCTGCATCTTTAATTTCCTGCCATATCTTTTTTGCTATGTCATAAGGCACATTAGCGCTATCAGGCAAACAGGTTATTTGTAGATGTAATCCTACAAGTTTATTAACTCCACAGGTAATCTTTTTATGCCCTGATATTAACTCAATCCCCAACTCATCCCTGCAACATTTTTCCGCTTTAGTAATTTCAGTTTGGTTTTCTGACATTGGAAAATCTATATCCGCTATAATATCATATTCAGAAGTTTCTTGATTATAGGATAAATCATGCGTATAAACTACTGCTTTATTTTTTCCTACAATATCATCTACTAACTCCTCAAAACCCAAATTTCTCTGGAGTATTAAATCAAATTGAATATCAGGATATAATGAAGCCAATTTATCAAAAACATTCAAAAACATTACAGTATCTCCAAGCCCATGACCAAAACAAAGTCCGACTTTACCTTTTTTCAGTATATCCAAATAATGCGACAATTTAGGTTGGTCGCCTTCCCAGATACGCTTAAGACGTAGCATTATTTCTCCTTTAAAATTTATCTTGACAGTTCATTCGTTCCACTATAAAATAGATATATGATTAAAATTAAATGTTTTACTTGTAAAAAAATTCTTTTTAGGAAACTGTATAGAATTAAAAGAAATAAACGACATTATTGTTCTCAATTCTGCCATTGGAAAGATAGACATAAATATTTGCTTGGAGAAAATAATCCTAAATGGAAAGGTGGTAGGCATAAAGTTACCACTGGGTATGTTGTTGTTTATAAACCTGAGCATCCTTTCGCACAAATACGCGGTTATGTTATGGAACACCGCATTATTATGGAGAAACATATTGGAAAGTATCTTACTTCTAAAGAATTGGTTCATCATATAAATGGGATAAAAGATGACAATAGAATAGAAAATCTGAAACTTATCACTAAAAAAATACATAGTCAAATTCATAATCCTTTTGCTAATCATCATCCTAATAAAACTAGGTGTTTTATATGTGGAAAAATATTTAAACTTTGTCCATCTCGCCAAAGGCATTGTAAACATAATACATGTTCTATAAAATGTAGAGGGAAAATTAGAGAAAAAATAAATCATTTTAAAAAATCCTCATCAGAAACAATATCTAAAAATCCACTGTTCTTTTCAGGATGCCTATAATTTTTCTTTTCTATAATAATTTTCCAATCTAACATTTTTTTAAATCTTTCATAAAGTAATTCCATAGCTCCTCGTGCAATATTATTTGAACATTCAAGAGAATCTCCACTTGCTTTAAAATATCCTTTAGCACAATGATCTCTATTCATTAACTGTACATTTCTCCAGCGAGGATGAAAATATTGCCCGTGGTAACTATATATTGGTGTTCCTGTTTCAGTTTTTATTTTTCCATAATCAGTTACAGCTCTTTGATATAATTTAAGAGCCTGTTCGTTTGTAGAAAGCCATTGAACATTAGGCAATGATATAGTTTTACCTTCAGAACCATATTTTGCAAGCATTAAATTCATTGCTGACATATCAGGTCCTTTGAAATTATCACCTTTCATCTCATCAAAACCGTCAATAAATATCTCATAACTTCTTTTTAATGCTTCTCCCCATATCTTCATATCTACAAATAATGGACAGTTACATAAATCAAATTCAGGTATAAAACCTTCAGGCATTATCCATTCATTTTTAAATTTGTGATGAGGGTCTTTATAAGATTCTTTTTGTTCCTTTACGACTCCTAATACAAACCCAGTTTTTTCTGCAATTTCGAAATATAGTTTAGGATCTCTAACAAATATCATATCTGCATCTAAAATACATACTGCCTTATAATCTTGTCCTATTTCATTAGCGAAATAATATCGCTTTCGGCAGACAACTTCACTTAAACCATGATTTGCTGAAATTTCTTCATCTGTGATACTATGAAAAATAATTGAATAATTTAATTTAGAAAACTGTTCAATTACAGATTGCGGAATTTTATATCCGTAGAAGTGCATATCTTCTTTGTTCCCAACATAATCAAGCGAATTGGCTAAAGCAACCCATTCAGGAAGATAGCGGATATCAGCACAAACAATGAATGTATAATTACTCATAAATATTCCCCATCTTATAAAACGCCTTGCTCATGTTGACAACCATCAGGCCAGAAAATTTTATCATAAGGAAAATTTTCCATTTTCCGCATAATTGCTAACCCATAATTCATTAAAAACCTAATTGACTCCCATTTATATTTTGGGTCATTCAATATAATTGGATAAACTTCCTCACACCAAGCTGAAACGTCGTGTAATATAAGATATCCGTCTCCTTTATCTTTTAAAAGTGGATAAATCAATTCTACTTCTCTTTTGACATGTTCTGTTTCATGCCACCCATCGATAAAGACTAATTCTAATTTATTCTTTTCTATTTCAGTCTGAGTTTCAAGCCATTTTAATGAATCACTATGAATAAACTTAGCATTTACGCCCCTTGCATTCATTTCATCAAATAATTCTTTTTTATCAGCGATATCCACTCCGTAATAAGTTCCCTCTACGCCATTTCTGACGCCTGCGTCTTTAACCGCGCTTGCCATAAAGAAACTAGACCAACCTTGAGCTAAACCTATTTCCATGACATTTAAAGCATTCACACATCTACAAAGCCAATAAAGCAGAGGCCCAAAATAAGGCGTTGTCGAATTGCAAGGACCTATATGCTGATTAAACACTGCCTCAAACATCGGCGCAGGGTATGTTTTGAAATAATCAAAATCTGGTGCAAAAAAACTTGGGTTTTTATAATCGTCTAACATTCACACCTCCACATTATATAATGATTATCTGGATACCTGTCAGGATCTCCGCTCTCTCCTAAACATTCAACTTTAGAGAATTCTATTCTATCTATAAAAGGCATCATCCTTTCTTCTGTGCCTCCAAGATTAGACTCAAAATATATTATCTTTGTTATGCTTTTAAGCCATTTCACATAAGCTTCGCGGTCTTCTTTGAGATGCCCTAACATCGCACAAAAGAAAATTATGTCCCATTTAGTATCTATAACTCTATTTTTGAGGTTAATATGCTCTATATCCTCACATTGATACTGGATAGCAAGTCCTTCCAGATATGAAATATAAGCCGGAAGATCAATTAGATGTCTGATTTTTCCCCGGACTATATTATCTACTCCCAATACTTTAAAGGCTCTTTTTCTTTTTGCCTCTCGACAGAACATTCCCATAGAACATCCAAGATCTAAAACATTTTTATCTTTAAAATCATCTTTAATCATAGAAAGCCTTTTATTTGACCTGATACCTTTACGAATTAACTCATCATTACAATAAAGATCTTGATAACCGTCGTAGTTAAACAGGCATTCTTTTTCCAAAAGACTTTCTTTACTTATAAACCTTTTTGTAAGATATCCTTTTAGAAAGGCCTGTTTATATTCTTCCAGCAAATATATACTATTCAATAGATCTTTTACAATAGGCTCTTCTGGAAAATCTGAAGGATATAATTTCGCTAAGTCGCACACAATAACTCGTCCGTCTAAACGGCGCAATATATTCCGGTATACTAAATCATACGCTGTTATTCCTAAATTGTTCATATCAGCGAAAAATACTCCAAATCGCTCCCAATCTATTGCTGTAGGTTCTATTTTCGCAAAAGTCGTACCTTCCACCCAAGCGCTTTTTTTAATTATAAATCCTTCTTCCTTTATCTCTTCTATAATCTCTGCTACAGGAAGTCCGTTTTCTAAAAGTTTATGATGACACGTAAGCGCAGGGTCATCCTTAGAAAATTTTTTGACCTTAATATTACCTTCTCTTATCATACTCATAATTATATTCTCTTATTCATATTCCAAGATCTATCAGTTCTGTTTTTTGCTTTTCTTCTAAACAATTTTATTCCTGCACTAGCTTTATTATCTACTTCACTTATTAATTCCAACTCATCAACTTCTTGTATCATCTCAAGAGCTTTTTTAACACCAGCGCAACAACTTGTATCATGGAATCCTATAATTGAATTTTCTTTAAGCCATTCTCTGAACCGCATATATTCACCTAATGCATCAGAAAGAGCATGCTCGGAGTCTATAAAAAGAACATCTATATCTTTGTTCCAAGCATCTTTTATGGAATGTCCGTGCAAGTTTATCTTATCCCAGAGTCCTAACTCCTGCATAGTCTCTTTAAATTTACCGCGGATAGCAACTTCAAATGTATGCAACTCTCCGCCATACTTTATAGTCCTTACTAAAAAATATCTGGTGGTAGTTCCATAACACATACCGGTTTCTAATATTGTTAAAGGCCGCTTTCCTAAAGTCTCACAAGCTTGATGTAATGCAGCAAGTTCGTAATAATCTATCCCCGGTTCGCCGTAAGTCAAATTAGCCTTAGCAAAATAAAGCCATTGGTCTATCGGCATATTCTTAAAATCAACTCCCTTAAATTCCATTACATCCTTATTGTATTCTAATATTTCTATTTCTTCTATTATCATAAAGACCTTTCTGTCTTATATTTTCAATGGCTTTTAGACTTAATATCTCAATCTTAATTCTAAATGTGAACATTGTGGATGCCAGATAAACGAGTTTGTAACTACTACTTTTTTTAAACCTAATTTTCCGAGTTCCCCATCAAAACCTGTACCCATAGACTGGCTAACAGTGAAATCAATTTTTACTTGTTTGGCATAAACAGTCTTCATACATAGACATGTCAACCAACCGAAGAATCTTCCTCCACAATTCTCAATAATGCAATCTCTATTTCCCTTCTTCAATACTTCAATGTAATGCTCAAAATCTTCTTCTTGGATATAGTCTCGCCTAGGATCTGGGAAAAAAAACGCTCCACCGCAAATTTTCTTTGAACATTCGTTCCAAATAAAATCGGGTGTCAACTCTACTCCAACTAATTCTTGAAACGACCCATGAGAACCTTCAACCCAAATAGGGGCATAGACTTTATCCTCTCCAAACCTATCAATAGCCTCTACTATGTATTTATCCCAATCTTTAGAACAAATAGTATCAGATAAATACATATGGCAGATAAAACTTTCTTCCGAAAGAGATTCAAGAACGGTCTTATAAGCATAACCTATTCTCAACCCACAATCTTTTTGAGGAACTTTAAATTCTGACTTAATGATAGATACATTTTCAAAATTCTTTAAAAAAGATTTATTTGGATAAACATCTGCGTCTATTGCAACTATTATATGATGTTTATAGAAGGAATTTCTATTCAAAGCCTCTATTGCTTGTCGAATGCTGACTCGATGTTTTTCATATTCTAATCCCTCTTCAAAAATCTTCCCAATATCATTTATCCAACTGCCATCTTCAAGTTGGATTAGATCTCCACTTGGCGAGCATAAATCTCCATGACAATAAGGCCTATACGGCATAATAATTTCAAATTTCATAGAGATTTCTCCTTTCCCCCGTGTGAAATCTACCAGCTTCTCCCATCTACCAACCCCTTATAACTAAGTACGCCTTATTATTATAAATATAAAATCCATAAGCAAGGTTTTCGTAATTAAGAACTATATCTTTATGTTTTTGAGACTTATCAATACATTCATAAATTAAATGCCTTATGGTTATTTCATTATCATACTGAAAATCGCAAAAAACTATGGCTTCCGCTCTGCCTTTTAATAAATTTTCTGGCGCGTGTTCAAACTGGTTATTCCACGCCATATAATGACAGTGAGATAAACAGTAATCGTTTTCTACCGGATTCCAGCAGAAAACATGTTCTTTGCCATTAACCTTGCGATATTCGTTTAATATATCAATCAACATATTCTTCGAGCAATTCCTACGCCCTTACCATTACTATCGTCTTCCATAAATACAAACTCATTACTATGTCTTTGCTTAAAATCATCCCAAACTGGCTGAAGATTACAACCGTCTTCTGTAAGATCATCCGCACAGAGATATCCACCTTGTTCAATTAACTTATAAGAATTTTCAAGATCTTGCATAGCATCATTTCGGTCATGCGAACCGTCAATAAGCACATAGTCGAAACTTTCCTTACCTATTAACTTAGGTATCTCTTCAAGTGAATTGCCTATAATGAACTGCACTTTATCCACAGGGATATTCAAATATTTTAAAGCATTTAGAACTACCCCAGGTGTCGAAAGCCCATCATTGAATAAATCGCAGAGTATCACTTTCTCTAATTCACTATAATTAAGGTAAGCTGAAAGTAACTGACATATTGAAATGCCGGTACGCGTACCTATCTCTAATATCCGTTTAGGCCGCACTGTCGCGCCGAGATATTGCATAAAGTGATAGATATCCATAAACGATTCTTTTCGTTTATCGTAATGCCACTGATACGCTTCAAGATAAGTATCGGTAGGGGTGAGTTGTTTAAGGATACGCAGGATATTAAAGATTGCAGAGTTGACTTGAGGTGAATTAACTTTGAAAGGTAGAAGTTCATATTTTATTTCTTTATTACTAGGTTTACTTTTTGGAGTTGTATGGGTTGTAGATATTGTATCGTCAGTATTGCTTTCTTTTTTCATTTTATCTTCTCCTTTTAGGTTAAGTATAACCGGTTCTGTAATATCATATTTCAAAACTCCACCTTCGTAATATCTCTCTACTTCTCTTGCAACTTCTTCTGGTTTGATTAAAGACATGCAGAGAGGTATACCGTTCTTTTTATAATTACAATCTTCTATCTTCGACCTCCAGCAACCATCATAATCCGCGCAAGGCAGACATCCGTTGACATAGATAAATCTGTGGTTAGGATAAAGTTCCCAACGGGTGCCTTCTCTTGCACCCGCCACTACCACACAGGGCTTTTTAAAGGCAGCCGCAATGTGCATCGGAAAGGCTACACAGGAAATTACTCCTTCAGCGTGATAAATCAAACTGAATAATTCTCTATTATTCGTCTTTCCTACCATATCAATAACATTATCCAACGGTTTATGAATATGCGACTTAACTCCTATCTGCACGAAAGTGATTTTATTTTTCAAAAAATTAACTACTTCTTGATAATAAGGGTATTGCTTCAATGTATAATCGCCTTTGCTGCCGGCATTGATAACCCAATATTTACCTTTTATATTGTTTGGTATCCTTATTAATCCAACTTTCTCTACATCTGAAAGATAAAGTTCCGGTCTTATTTTTGTCTGCGGTATCTTTATTTTAAGAGTCTCTTCAAGGAATTCCCTATGCCCTTCAGCGAAATGAGCGCCTCGAGCTCCAGACTGGTGTATTAAAGGATATTGCATATCAACACACATAATATCGCCAAGCATTTTAGTCTTACCTATATTAGAGCCAAACCAAGTGTTAATTTCGTTATACTTATTTTCATCATAAGTTAATTTAGTAATATAAGGATTATTCTCAAAGATATCCGGGCAAGGAGTTCGTACATCAGTAATAAATTTATTAGGATGTGCTAAATGTAAATCACGGATGGCATTAGTCATTACTAAGATATCGCCTGGAGAGAGGCGGTTGATAAGAAGAAGTTTTTGTAGTTGCCCTAATTTTTCCTCTATTTCTCTACCAGCAACTAATTTATTGCCATCTTTATAAACTTTAATTCCTTCAATTTCGATTACTGGCGTAATATCTTTTTCGATTTTCTTTCTATACACAAATGCCGGATGCGCCATACCGCTATCACAGCCGGTAATCATCTTTTTCAAGATATAGTTATCCTTAAAATCTTCTTCATTAAATAATGGTTCAACTTTATCAAAAAATCTTTCTATCTCTTCTTGAAGATTCACTCCTAAAAACCTGTCATCAAAGAATCCTTTATTATCAAAGCGTATCGCCATCCTAAAATCGCTTGAACAATATATGAAATAGCCATCATCTTTAAGATGGTTGTATATTCGAGATAAGATTTCGCGAAGTTCTATCGCTGGGACATGCTGTAAGGTATAAATACAATAGGCAAGATCGAAGTTACCTTTTTGTATTTCATTAGGTAAAGCAGTTCCAAATTTAAGACTATTCATTGGAACATACTTTTGAGCTTCTTCTAACATTTGAATAGAAGTATCTATGCCCAAAATATAACAACCACCACATTGCTTTATAATTTCCTTAGCTAATCTGCCGACACCGCAACCATAATCTAAAACATAATCAGTCCGATTAGGATTAAAATAAGATATTATCTTTTTCGCAAACGCTGGAGTTTCCGCATTCCATCTTTCTTCTTTGCTGAAACCATTACACGAACCAACGACTGCTTCTTGCGCTTCTTGAAAATTTTTTACTTTGAAGAGATTATGCTCTTGCATTATTAGCTCCTTTTTTAATTTCTTTTATAGTTATATAAACTTCTTTTCTTAAATATTTTCTAAAAATATCATCTATAAATATTCCATCTGATCCTGGTTTAAAAATTATATAAATAGGAGGTTTCTTATATTCGCCATGAAATCCACTCCATACTTTTCCTTTAATAATAAATTTTTTCATCTATAAATACCTTATTGTCCCATCCTTCAACTTATAACTCCCCGAAGCGTGGGTCTTTGTCATGGAGTTATTAATCTTACACGGCTCGCCCTCCAATATTTTAAACTCATACTCCTCATACCAGGGCGAGACATTAACCTGTACCTGTCCGTTTGGCACAACTATCTTTGTTACAGCAATAACGCTTATCGACTTCACTTCCTCATTCAAACTCTGCCTCTCAAGCACCCTATCCAACCGGCCATCTTTTAAATCGAAAAGGTCGTGTTTTAAAATCTTAATCGAGTTCTGAATAATGTTCTTCTGCTTCTCTAACTCCTCTAACTTTTCGAAAGTCAGTTGTGCCGCTTCTTTAATAATAGTGATTTGTTTCTGTTTAAGTTCCCTTTTTATGCTATCCAGCCTTTGTTCATTCCCATTATTCATTAAGTCTCCTGTTCTACTATTTGAGTAAAAGTAACTCTGTACTTTTGACCTAATTTGAATACATCCTCACTTTTCTTGAAAGTAATCTCTACATGAGAATTGATTTCTTTGTTTTCCGGAGTGATGAATTCTATAACTACTTCCCCACCGGCATAATACTTTTTCGATAATACTAATAACGGCTCTAATATGTTTATCTCGCTAATCGGTTCTATTGGCATTTTAACCTCCTCATCTTATCACCGCTAATATATCTTCGTCTTTTATTACCTGTAACTGCCTGTCCTTTTTCCCGACCTCACTCGCGGGAATCACTATTTCTACCCCCGCGTATTTAGAAAATAGTACCAAATCACCAACAGAAATCTTGTGTTTCGTATTACTGTCATCAGATATCGCGATAACCCGGCCTTTCGTCGGCGCTTTCTGACCCGCAATGTCTGGAATGATAATCCCGCCTTTACTAACCTCTTCCTTACTCTCTGGCTCAATAATAACTCGGTTGTTTAATGGGATAATAGTGTTCATACTGGGTTCTCCTCTCCTCCTTTTTGCAGTTTCTTAACTGCATTATACATATCTAAAATTCCATATGTCTTCTAAAGTTTCCTTAACCTCTGTTAGTGGCATTATAGCCTCCTTTCGCTTACAATAAAAAAGCCCTGATAATAATTCAGGGCTGAATTTTTGCTTACCTTTAGTATAAACCATTATTTATCCTTTAGATAATAATGTGCTTAATCTATTTACAGAATATTTATGCCAATACACAACAAAACCTTGAGAACGATTTAACTTGGTTGCTATATCTTTCACTGTCATTCCGTATCTTTGATGAATTTCTGAACTTAAAGTGTCTCTTATTATTTTAACTTTATCAATGGATATAATTTTTACTCTAAGCCGTCTGGGATGGCAAGAGTGACACACTGCTTGTAAGTTTGATAGGTTATGATTATCTCTTGAGAAATCCTTATGATGAATTTCTACGGCAGAATTTTTCTTACAGATTTCGCAAATGGGGTTATATAGAAGAATAATAAGGCGGTTCTTTTTCATTAAATAGTGATTTGGATATTCTGAAGTTCCACCACGCCAATTTCCATTCCTTTCGCCTTTATTGTTCATACTAAGATAGTTACCATAGAAAGATAGTAATGTCAAGATATTTCTTTTCTGAACTCTTCCTTGTCTTTTACCTATTTTATAATGCTTTGAACTCTTGCTTGATTGATGGACGGTGAGAAGAAGAATAAAGGATAAAATATTTATGAAAATTTGGGGTTTAAACAAAAAAGTAAGAAGATATTTTAGAGATTTAGCTAAGTAGAAACGTAAGTTCGAAGGTATGTTGCAGAGTGGCGGTGCGCGCCCCGCCATTATTTTTTTCTAACTTTTCCGTTATTTTGCTTGTGGATAACTCTGTGGATAAATGAAAATAAATATTTGACAAACATATATATATATGGTATGCTTATTTATAATCAAAATGTTCTTTGACAATTTATGAATTGCAATTCTGCAAATTGTTTAATGGAGGATATCCCGATGGCAAAAAAAACAATCGCAGAATTGTTGCAAGAAGCAAAGCAGTTGCGGGAGCAAGAATCCAAAATCAAAGTAGAGATGAAAGCAAAAAAGGCTGCAATTGCTATTGAATACGCTGATAATTTGCCGGCAGAAGAGAAGCAAAAACAAATTGCAGAAGCGGAAAAGATTTTAACTTCTGCAAAAGCAAAAGCAGGATTGTTAAAAGAGCAATTCAAGATTGCTATGAAAGCAATCAAATCCGATGTTGCTTTTGCAAAAGAGATTCTTGCTTTTGTGAACTACAAACAGAACAACTCCTTGCCGCATCAAAAAAATTCTTTTGTTGTTGAAAAGAATCTGCTTAAATTCAATCGCGATGGTATTAAAGAAATTGTGATTGATATAAGTAAAGCGAATTGGCAAAAAGAATTTAAAGCAAAGTTAGCATTGCAAGGAATAAACGGCGATGATAGAATTGCAGATAATATTGTGTATAAAGCATCGCAGTTGATAAAAAGCAATATCACAATATAAACAAAAGCAATTTAAGAATTGCAATTCATAAATTTTTAAAAGCGCAAGGAACTCTTGCGCTTTTTGTTTTCATACATAAAAAAGGAATTTTTAAAGTTGTGCATAACTTGTGGATAAAGATATCAACAGAGTTGTCCACAAGATAAAAAAGTTTTTTAAGTGTGCATAACTCTGTGGATAACTCTGGCACCTTAACCGAGTCCAATTATCTCCACAGTTATTTCAAAGTAGAAAACCTTTGACGCAGCAATGAAGCAAAGTGAAAATTACAATATAGTTGAAAGGTATATATTATGTATATACATAGTTACTTATATATAATATATATATAATAAGAGAGTTTATTGGAGTGTTAGAAGTGAGGAGATGAGGGCGGTCTCAACTCCCCACATCATAACAGCATAACGGTTCTTTACCATAGATTTATAAGTATAGTAATATCAAAGATTTAACTCACTTATAAAGCGTTATGATTAAAAGTTATCCACAGGATATTAACAGTTAGAGGTTAAAATGTCTAAATCCAAGCGTTATTATCTCGCACTAGTTTTCCTTTTAATCTTCCACGCAAATGTTTTCGCTTCAAATTTGTGGAAGATTACAGCGTATTGCGCTTGTATAAAATGTTGCGGTAAAACAGATGGTATCACTGCTTCGGGCAAGAAAGCGCAGTATGGCTTTGTTGCCTGCAACTGGCTGCCCTTCGGCACGAAGATTTACATTAAAGGTCTTGGTTACTTTACAATTCAAGATCGAGGCGCCAAGTCTCTATTTGGAGATAAGAAAAATCACATCAAACATTTAGATATTTATCTTCCCGGCCATAACGAAGCGCTTCAATTTGGCATAAAGTATTTAGAGGTTACAGTTCTCAAATGAAAGGAGGTGAGAGAGATGATAAATGGGATTAACTGCACAGGTGGTATCAATCTTGCGGAGAAAAAGACATTCACTTTTTACTCTGACCCAGGCCACGGCTGGCTTGAGGTAGAGAAGCAAGACCTGATAGCATTATCTCTGGAAGGCAGGATAAGCAGTTTCTCTTATATAGACGGAGAAAAGGTTTATCTCGAAGAAGACTGTGATGCCTCGCTTTTCTGGAAAGCGTATGAAGACAAATACAATACAACTTTGAGGTATAGAGAAGTTTATCAGGAAGACTGTTTTATTCGCAACCTGCAACATTACAGGAGGTAAATATGCACAGAAAAGATTACGAATTGATAGCGAAGTGTTTAAGGAAAGTAAAAGACGAAGCAGAAAAGGCGGGGATATTTTCGACAGAGACAATGAATAAAATTATCTCAGAGTTCTGTTTAAAACTCAAAGAAGAAAACAGTTCATTCAACGAGCAGAAGTTTAGAGATTATATCCAGAAAGGAGAGTAAGAGATGTATAAAGACAAAAATATTTGCGAAGATTGCAAGTGGTATGGAATGATAGATAGCGGTTATGGATATTGTCTTAGGTTTCCTCCAAAAGATGTAATCAAGAGTAGATTTCCGAGATTAAAAATAGATATTGAATATCAAATAGTACCTTGGACTATGAGAGTTTGTGGAGAATTTTCTTCAAAGGAGGTGATATAAAGATGAAACACTTTTTATCTTGGTTGTTAGGTTTTCCAGTATGCCAGAGTTGCAGTTCAAGGAATTGCCAAAGATGTCCATTAAGTATAAAGCGCTAAGCATAATGCTACAGCGTTAGAAAGGTTAAGATGGAGCCAGAGATATTAGAATGGCTATTTGAGAGCTACAGAGATTAAACGAAACGCTGGAGGCAGAATTATCTCCAGCGTCGGCACTTTGCCCTGATGAGTTTATCTCAGAACAAAAAACATTTTAAGAGAGGAGGTGAGAAAGATGGAAGACAAAACAGTTTGGAGTATCATTGAAGGCAGCGAGCCGGTTAAAGACTTAGAATTATTCTGCGCTGTAAGGCCTCAGGCATTTGGTATGTTTAAGAGGCTTTGTGGAGGTTTCAAGAATCCGAAGACGGAAAATTCTTGGATCTTAGTTGGCATAGTTATTCAGAAGTTCTGCGACTTTACAACAGGGAATAGCGTTATTCCTGAAGCGTTAAAAGACGCAGATGTATTATCTGACTGGCTAATCAAGAATTTAGAGAGATGCCGGCAGGAAAAGATTAACGAAGGTTTGCCAGTTCCAGCAAGATAAGGAGGCAATATGGAAACATATAAGATAATTAGATTTAAGTTTAAAGGAAATCAAAGAGTTATTCAACGCGGGTTATCTCTTGAAGAAGCACAAAGACATTGTCAAAGAGAAGATACACATAAAAAAGACTCTCAGGGCAATGTTATCTGGTTTGACGGATATGAAAAGGAGTAAATATGGAACTCAAAGAAGCATTAGAGGCAGTAGTCAATGAAGCGCAAGGCGGCTTCACTGAATATGCCAAAGAATACGCTCAGGCCGCTTTAGAACTCGGAGATAGCCACAATGCAGTAATTATCTCTGGAGAGAATTCAGGTTTCGTAGGCATTGCCCACGAAAAGACAGGTAAGATGATGATCGGTGAAGAGATGAGAGTGCAGATATTATATGTGCTTTCAAATCTTTCGTATTGGCGAGGAGATAGAGCTCGAGAAGTAAAAAAGGTATTGAAGGAGGCAAGTAAATGAACTCTACAAAAGACGAAAGGCCGTTAACACGCCACGCAAAGTTCCTGATTAAAGAATTATCTGGGACTTTAAAGTGCTTGGAGAAAGCGGATTTTACAGAAGAATTAAAGGAAGAGATGAGAAACTTATCCCAGGAGATGATAAATGCGAATGACACTATTCGTTAAAGACAATAAGATTTGTTATTCAACAGGCAGTAAAATTCTTGCCGAAGAAAAGCTATCTCCACTAGGTTGGCAAAAGGCAGGAAGAATTTCAGGCAGAGATATGTCTGGAGACTTTCCGACAATGACAGATGTATTGAAGAAAGCAAGAGAAGAAGATAAACTTCTTGAAATTCAAGGCGCTTCTGCGATAGAACAGACAAGATCAACTCCGACTAAATTTAGTATCTCTAATATAGAGTGCGACTTCGGTTTATAAGGAGATGAAAGATGCAAAAACTTAATAGAGTCCAGCGCCACTTATTATCTTTCGGCTATCCGATGGGGATAGTCAAAGAGTATAAGACACGTTCTAAACATTATCGAAAGGAGGTGAGAGATTATGTATATGATACTCTGGTGGAAAGATGAAGACAGTTATCTCGATGCTGTAAAGAATGAAAATGGAGGTATTAAACTTTTTGAAAGATTTACAGAAGCAGATGCTTACGCTAATAAAAGTGAACAGTTGAGAGGCAATAAAGCTGATATGAGGGTTATCTCAATAGAGGGAGCGATATAATGGGCTGCCGGATTATAAGGGATAAAGATGATGAATATGAAGTTTTTTACTGCTCTACGACTATGGTAGCGTTTGGACCTGTGATGTATGGAGACGCTGAAGAGTTTATAGGATGGTTAAAAGAAGATCCCAGAAGATATTATGTAATTGAGTTAGATAATTTATACGCACAATTTAGAAAAGAAAAGGAGGTTAGAGATGCCGAAGTTTAAAGTTAAAATATCGTTAGCAAGTTTTGAAGAAATAGTTGACGCTCCAGATGAAAACACAGCGCAGAATATAGCGGAAGAAGATTATTTCCGTTATATAATGAATGTTATGAAGGCAAACCTTATTTTAAATGTCCTTTATATCAAAAGGCTTAATTTGAAAAGGAGGTGAAAGATGGAGAAATTATTAATGATAGAAGCAAGTAATAAAGGAGATATGTCTGTTGGTATTTGGGGCTTAAGAGCAAAAATAACTATTGAAGCCAATGTAGATATGGATGATGTGCTTTCGGACATCAACTATAAAGATAATAGAGAAAAATTTGTTGAAGACATTAAAAATCTGCTTATCTGGATAGATGATATGCCGTCAGAAGTAGATAAAATAGAAATTAAATAAGGAGATGAAACAATGCGAGTCTTTTTCACTTCAAAACAAACAGGAGTTGAAGAAAGGTCAGAAGTTGACGCTCTTGATATTATTCGCGAAGATTATATTTTATCTATCCGGGAAAGCGGAGTGCGGGTATTAAAGGGTGAAACAAAGGAAGAAGTTCTGGATTTCAATTTCGCTGATTTAAAAATAGAAGGTGGAAAGGAAGTGATACAAAGTGGACATCAACCTTGAGAAAACTTTACGCAATAGAGCGGATAATAATCAATGTATTATCTGCGGTAAGGAATTAAATGATAAAAAGATACCGCAAATTATCTTGCAGCACTTTATCTTAGGGCCGGTAATAATATGCGAGAGCCATATTAAACAAAGCGGTTTTGACGCATAAAAGTTCAGGGAGAATATGGTTAAGTCAAGATTAAATTTATCTTTTAACCCAGTTCTATGCTGAAAGGAGGTGAAACATGTTAACAGAGCAAAGTTTAGAACAGTTTACAGGCACAGAAAAGTATTACAGTTATCTCTGCGGCCTAAAACTTACTGACGGCGTTCATTATCTTGCAACTGAAGGCAAATGTTTTTGGCTCTTGGATATTATTGCATCTTATCAGCCAAAACATCATCAGGTGCCTTTTCAACTTTGGGAATTGAACATAGACGAAGAAGAAGACAAGAGGGCCGCAGTTATAACAATGCGTGAAGATACCGGAAAAAAGGCATTAGTGCAACAGCGGATACCCTATACAGATTTTCCGCTGGATTATCTTAAGCTATATGTCATTGACAAAGTAATACTTTTAACAAGTGAATATTAAAAAGGGGGGCAATATGGATGATAGACTTAAAGAGTTTCCAGCACCAAAATCAAAAGATTTTAAACTTGAAGATATACAATCAGTTAATTTCAAACCACACCCTTATACTATTACTCCAAGACATGTTGGGCATTGTTCAGATCATAACTGTGGAATGCTTAACGAACAAGCCATTAGAGATGCTGAAAAAGATGGCGCGAATTGTGGTTGGCGTGATAAAAATAACGCAAGAAGATGCGAACTTCAATACGATGAACATACTTGCGATAAGGTCTTATTCATAAGGGCGTTAGTAAATAAGTCTATTAAAGACCTTACAGGATTAAAAGAGTATTTGTTAAAAATAAAACCAGTTCTCGAAAAGTTGCATCTGTCCGGTGTAGCTTTTATAGAACCGAAAAAAAAGGAGATTTTACATGATTGAGGTTAAAGTCGGCGCCGATGTAATGATACATGGCAGAGTCAAAGAGATTATCATTGGCGAAAAAGAAACTCTTTACAAAATTATAATCAACAAGATAGATCCGCCGAACAGTTGTTATAATGAAGTTTTAGTAAGACCGAAAGATATAGTTGAATAATCTTTAAAAAAACTGCCGGAGTAGCCTAATTGGTTAAAGGCACTCACTCAATCGTATGAGTGTTAAGTAACTCTGTTCGATTCAGAGCTCCGGCACTTTATAAAAAAGGAAATTATATGCGAGAAATATTTAAAGAAAGTTTGAAGAAGATGATACTTAATTATTTCAACTGGAGATTCTCTCGGTCAAGCATGCCGTTATCTATGTATAAAATTCAGGTAATTATCTTCGAAGAAAAAACAAAAATAGATGATGAAATGAGATTAAGCACTTATTGGAAGGAAAGGATATAAATGCAGAAGTTTGAAGATTTTCTAATGGAAAAGCATGCAGAACAATTTATAGGAACTAAAGATGTTATGGTAGATGATTTTGAAAAGTGGTTATCTGAACAAGATATAGATTCTTTTTTCAACTATGGAGAGATATTTGCTAATTTACAAAGAGAAGAATTATTGAGTGTATGTAAAGAAATATACAGTGTGCTTTCAGGTTATAGAGCAGAGCCGTGGTTTCCTAGTGTAACTATGCATAAGATTGAACAAGCAGTTGCAAAAGCAGAAAGGAGGTGAATAATGCCAAAAAGCGTATGCGCTAAATGCGAAGTTGAATTAAAACCAGAACATAACGGCGTGATAGTCGCAGAGATGATGCACAACAATACTGAGATTTATAAACTTTGGTTTGCAGATCTCTGGAAGTGTCCGGAGTGCGGGATTGAAGTGGTATTAGGGTTTGGAGTTCAACCTTATATGGAACATTTTGATGGCGACCTCAATGCAAAGTTAGAAGAACTTAAATTATCTGGCCGGAGAATTATCTATGATAATGAAAGGTTTGGAGGTGATTAAGAAATGGAAAGGCAATACACTGTCAAAAGAAGCGTCTTGAACAGAATGAAAAAGAACTATGATATGAAAACCTGCAATGATTATGAGTTTCTCCAATGGTGGAGGCGTAATCACGGAACTGGCTTTGAAGCCAATATTAAAATACTTGAGAGGAGGTGATAAAGAATGATTACTAAAGAAAAGTTTCAAAGTTATGAAGATGTTAGACAGAGTGGTAAGACTAATATGTTTGCGGTTAAAACAGTTATGGCACTCAGTGGTCTTACAGAGGAAGAATGTTTAGATATAATGAAAAATTACGACAAATACAAGGAGATGTATAAATGTGTAAATATATCGTAGTTGAAAGTTGTTATGGAGAGTTTCATGGTGTATCAACTATTGAAGCGCCGGATATATATGAAGCTTATGAAACTACTGAAAGAGAAGGCCGCAACGCAAGTCAATTTTCTATTTATGATTTACAAGCGGCGAGAAATCTCGCGCTTAAAATTATGAAGGAGGTAAGAAAAAATGCGAAGACTAAATGCAAAGCAGAAGAAGTTGCTAGACATCTGGTATGAAAAGAATAAGAAAGATATTGAGGCAGGAATAGCCTTTTTTGATTTATCAACTTGTGATTTATTTAGTGTAGATTTTCTTAATGAATTAGAAAAGTTAAATGACTTTGAAACAATTCATCAAGAGATCAATAATTATATTCAGGAGAAATAAAGATGAAGAAAATAAAGTGGATAAATGGGAATAAAATGTTATTTGAAAGCGACCACAAGACTTTTAACCGGCAGACTAATTGTATCTCTACCGGAAATGTCATTGCTGATACTCAATACAGCGGATTTATCAGGCCGTATAACGAAACAGAATGCAACGGCTTTACAAATCCGAAAGGTCATCTGCAGGAATACGATTTAAACTGGCTGTTAAAAGATGTGCCTGGGTATGTAAAAGATTGGATAAGAAAGTATGCAAAGACAAAATCAGTCATCGCTTATCATTTCTTTTACAGAAACAAAGAGAGAAGAAAGATAGATATTGGTTATGTAGTTACTACGCCTGAATACAAAAAAAATAAACTGCTTAATAAGTGGTATGCAGAAAATACACAAAAAGTCCGAAGTGTTTTAGATGAGGCAATAAAGTATATAGTCAATTAAGGAGGTGATAAAGATGATGCACCGATTACGGGGCGAATCCGCCTCAAGAAGATATTTTATGGATGAAGTAGAATTATCTCCACAGAGAAGTCAAAAAGTTTATAACCACTCGCCGGATGGCTTCAGTCATGGATATTTAGGTTCCGGCTGCGCTCAACTCGCTTTAGCGATAATGCTTGAATTATATCCAGAACGAATCGCTTTACAAAAGTATCAGCGATTCAAATTTGACACTATCGCAATACTGCCGGTAAACAAGGATTTTGATATTGAGTTCGAAGCGTAAAAGAAGATAAAAGACTATGGCAGAGAATAAAAAAGTAACTATTGGGATAAAGTTTGACGGTAAAGTAGTTTATCTAAAAACAAAAGAAGTTACCATTTATTTTCAAAAAGAAAAACTTATTGAAGTAATTGATATCTTCTTGGAAAATAACACTTAAATAAAGGAGGTGAGATAAGTGAAAAAGCCATTATTTGAAGCAGATTTTGAATTATCCGGACAGACAAAGAATTTTTATACCTTTATGATGAAGGATAGAAAAAATCCTCCGGATTTCCATCCAACTAAGATTTACATCAAACAAGATTTTTGTAAAGTAATAAGTGGTAGAGATATAAAATTAACTATAACTGAAAAGGAGAAGTAAAAATGAACTTACAGACAATAAAAATAGACCAGATTTCTACTGGCGAGAATATCAGGAAAGATATTACCAAAGAATCTTTATCCAGTTTAATTGAATCTATCAAAGAAAAAGGGATATTGCAACCGTTATTAGTCAGAGCAAATGGCGGAAAATTTGACTTGCTTGACGGCTATCGCAGATTTCACGCCGCGAAATATGCGGAGTTAAAAGAAGTGCCGGTTATCTCCATTGATATTGAAAAAGATGACCGCATTGAATATCAGTTAGTTGCTAATCTGCAAAGGGAAGATTTGAATGCCATTGATGAAGCGTTAGCTTATAAGGCATTAGGCGACGATTTTACAGTCAAGGATATAATGGTAATCACAGGAAAGCCGGAATACAGGATCCGCAGGATATTAGCGTTACTTACTCTATGCGAAGAAGTAAAGGAGATGATTAAGAAAAGCGAAATCTCTGAAGAACACGGGTTTGTGTTGACGCGGATACAGTCTCCAAAATTTCAGAAAGCGTTAGCTAACGACATTAAAAAGTATAAATATTCACCTACCAGAGCGGAAGGGGAACTTAGCCATTATTCGCAACGTATTGAGTCTGCATGTTTTGACAAGAAAGATTGCACTAAATGCGCTTTCAACGGCTCTTTGATGAAAGACCTCTTTGACAGGGATAATTCTCTTGACGGAAAATGTTTAAACGCTGATTGTTATTTCAAAAAGATATCTGAGTTTCAGAAAGTTAAAGAAGCAGAGTTAAAGAAGTCCGGGAAAAAAGTAATCGTAGTCAAAGATGAGCCTTCGTATGGTTCTAAAGAGTATGAAGCGATGAAAGAGTTAGTTGACTTTACCGGATATGAAGCGCAAGGTTTCGATAAAGAGAAGTTTACAACGGAATGTAATGTAACCTGCCCTACTTTCGCATTTATCATCGGCCCTGCTGGCCAAGTAAAACCGGTATGCTTAAACGCTGATTGCTTCAAGAGGTCGTTACGCAAAGCAAAAGCAGTTGAACGCCGTGCTACCTCATTGCCTAAAACAGGAAATCCAGAGAAAGATGCCTCTATCCAATATGAAACCAGGCAGAAAGCGAATAGGACTGACTTTTTTAAACGCGATTTCTTCATCAAAGGGTTGAAAGAGAACGCTAAAGATATTCAGATTAACCGTATATTGCTACATCAGTTATTTCATTTAGAGAACAGCAATAGTGATAGTATCTCCGAGTTCCTAAAATTAGATAAACCTGTTAAAAATTATATGGCTCGAGATATCAACCTGTTAAAGAACTTAACCAACTCAAAGTTAATCGAGTTAATCAAGGAAGTTACATTAAGCCACCTCAATGAATATGCCACAGAGACTTTAGAGAAATTAGGAGAAGAGGCAAGCCTGAATATCGGAAAGCAATTCGTGATAACCAAAGAGTATCTCGAGAAGTTTACCAAAGCCGGTTTGATGAAACTCTCGAAAGAACTGAAACTTAAAGTCGGTAGTTTGGTCTGGAAAGATAAAAAAGACGAAATAATAACAACATTACTCGGTTCAGGTACAAAAGGAAAGGTGCCAAAGGAGATGATAAAATGAGATGTTTCAGTGTTTCAATTAAGGATCTCTTGGACAAAAAGAAAAATCCAAAATTAAGTTTATCTGCCAAAGAGATTTTTAAAAACAAGAAAATACCGAAGAAGGAGATTAAATGATAGTCATTCTTTGCGACGGTTCAAGTAAAGGCAATCCCGGACCTGCTTCCATAGGAGTGATTGCCTGGGATAGAGCGAATAACCCGCGAATTATCTATCCTAACTATCGCTTTCACCAAGATATCGGTATAAAAACCAATATGGAAGCGGAGTGGGAAGCGTTACTTAGTGCTATCAGATATGCACTAACGAGAGATAAAACGCAGGAAGTTTATATCTTCTGCGATTCTCAAACTGTTGTCAAGCAGGCAAATGAAGTTTGGAATGTTAAACACGATAACATAAAGCCGCTGTATGAATCTTTTCTTGGATTAAAAGCTCAACTGCCGAAACTACATATCTTCTGGGTGCCAAGGCAGTTAGTTTATCTAGCGGATAAAGCGGCGACGAGAGGAGTTAAAAATGAGATGCCCATTTAATTGTGATAATAAAGACAATAATCCATTTTTTGATAATGCAGTTGAACATTTAGTTATTGTCTTTGACGCAAAAGGTCATACGCATATCCACGGCCCTTTTGGAAATGAATACGCGATAAGGAAGATGGCAGACGCTTTAGTTACAGAAATGCGGAAAAACGGAATTAATTATATTCCGGTAGCGCAACAGGATAAGGAATGAGGAGGTGAGTTTTAATGGTAGCGCATAGAAAGAATAAGAAAGAACGCAAGGTGCAAGTCCTTGTCGGCCTACATCAAGAAGAAATAGCGTTCTTAGACCGCAAGATCAAGAAAGATATGGAGAATTGCGATTCCCGTTCTGCGATTATTTGCTGGTTAGTTCGGCAAGCTATGGAACATCCGGAAATGCTTGACCAGAAATAAACCGTTACGAAAGAAACTAGTTGACAAGGAATTGGTTTGTGTTATACTAATTATCGTCGAGTAAATGCATCTAATTTTGCATCTAATTCTTTGTATAGCATAACGGTATAACACAATGATATTCAAGGGCGCTAGTAGCGTGGCTGAAAACGGTGCGGTTTCTATTCCGCAATCTCTACCTACCGCTTCGCAAGAAGCAAGGAGAGAATTAGAACAGCCGAGAGCAAATTTTTCCAGTTTAGCGGCTCTCCCTAATTTATTTATGAGCAGATTAGTTTAAATGCGGTAGAACGCCAGAGAATTCTATATGAAATCTGGAAATGAAGGTCCGACTCCTTTATCTGCTCGGACATAAAAGAAAATAGAATGCCTACCAAAGAAGAAATGATTAAAGGATTAGACGCACTTGAAGAGCTGCTTAATGAACAACATCAATTAGGCAAAGACGGTTTGATATTTATATTTGAAAGTGGTCTCTGGAAAGAATTTATGGCGTATCATAGTAAAAGATATTTAGAAAGAAAAAAATGATTTGTCCAAGATGTTTAACGGCACTCGAAAATTATAGCAATGAAGAAGGGGGTTGGTGTCCGAAATGCGAAGATTGGTTTCCGTCTGATATAATAGAAGAGTTTATAAATGAAAATGAGTAGTGGTGTAACTTTGAGAGTAGGTGCCGAGCGTCGAGTTGGCTCAAGGCATTAGGGTAGAAGATGAAGCACATCGGGGGTTCCCCGAAGGTTTTGCTCAACGCAAACTACTCAACTATAAAAAGGAGATATAAATGCTTACAGTAGGAGATGTAATTCTGTTAATAGATTTGAAATGTCCTTTATGTAATACAGAGCAAGCATATAGTAATGTAAGTTATTCTGTAGGAGGAAATAAGTGTTGCACTCATTGCGGATATATTTTTCCTGAAGTGTATGTTGGAAAGCTAGTAGAACAAATAAATAAATAAATAAATAAATAAATAAATAAATAAATAAATAAGGAGTTCTTATGCAAGTTTCTACAAATTCAGATTCGGCAATCTGTAAATGCCAATATAGTGAGAAAGAACTCGTCAAAGCAATAGGCGATTATAAATTCAATAAAGCAAATTCCACTTGGGTCTTTCCGCTCCGCAAACTTGTTGATATTATTGATAATCTTAAAGTTGAATACTCTGACGAAACAAAAATTATCTACGACCACCTCCGCGACGAAAGAGAAGAATACCATAGAAAAGTTAACCTTGCCAATAAGATAAAATCCGATACCTGCTTAGTTGACAACCTAGACGGAATTGATTTATCGATATGTTATCAACATCAAAAGAAGGCGATAAGCCTAGCTGCGATGTTTGGAAGTTATGCGTTGTTTCTTGAGCCTGGCTTAGGCAAGAGTCTTATTGCAATAAAATTAATTGAATATTGGAAAGTGCCGGCAATGATAGTTGCGCCGCTTTCTACATTAGAGTCTGTCTGGGTTAATGAAATAAAAAAATGGTCTAAATTAAATGCGGTTATTTTATGGCATAACTTAAAAGAAATCAATAATGGGTATGATGTATATATAATAAATTATGCACATTATAAAATACTTTCTCAAAAATCCAAAATTGAAGATAAGATTAAGTGTTTAATTATTGACGAAAGTTCGGTCATGAAGTCGCCTCGAGCTGCTATTACCAAGACTATACTGCATTATAAAGATAAAATACCTCATCGGATCGTAATGAGTGGCACCCCCAACCCCAATTCATTATTGGAATTTTTTGGACAGATGACCTTTGTAAATCCTGAAGTATTAGGCACTGACAATTATTTTCGTTTTCGTAATACATACTTTTTTTCATGCGGTTATGGTGGCTATATTTACAAACCAATGAAAGGCGCTCAAGAAGCAATAATTGAAAACATATCAAAACAGGCCTTCAGCCTAAAAAAAGAAGATGCGTTAGATTTGCCTGAACAAGTTTATGAAACGAGGCATGTCTATATGGATGAAGTGCAACAGAATGCTTATGATATGATGAAAAAAGAAAATATATTGGAATTTAAAGACAGCATTACTTTAGCCGCGAATGAATTGGCGAAGATTTGTAAACTCCGAGAGATCACCGGAGGTTTCGTTATAAATACAGAAGGTATCCCTGTAAAAATAAGCGATACAAAAATAGAAGCACTAAAAGAATTATTAGAAGAAATCCCTGCGGATAGGCAAGTTATTATCTGGGTGCAGTATCACTGGGAGGTCAGAGAATTAAAAGAAACTTTTAAAGACAATGCCTGCATTCTTTATGGTGATATGCCTCAAAAGGAAAAGATTAAAAGCATAGAAGACTTCCAGAATAATAAATATCGCCTATTAATAGCACACCCTCTTAGCGGGGGAAGCGGAATTAACTTCCAGCAAAGTTCATACGCTGTCTGGTATTCTTTATCTTATTCTTCCGAACAATATATTCAGGCTAATGACCGGCAGCACAGAATTGGTCAACACAACAAAGTAACTTACTTTCACTTATTAGCCAAAGATAGCATTGATGAAATAATTTATAAAGCATTGAATAAAAAGATTAGTTTAATTGAAGCATGTCTTGAAATGTTAAAAGGTAGAAATGGCTAAAATAAAGATTAAAAAGGAAGCAATAATGGGAAATAAAATCTGCCGTAAATGTGGAAAAAAAGAATTTGGGTCTGGCTGGCCTTTTATGTCTCCTTATGGGTTATGCAATGAGTGTTTTCAAGATTTTTTACCTTTTATTCATAAAGCACTAATGAGATTTTTAAAGACCAGAAAAGGCAGCGGCAAAAAAAGTTGGGTAACGAGAAGGAAGCATTTACATGAGTGAGAGAAAATTATATTCAATATTTAAAAAGAAAATCAAAGAAGCAGATTCGAATTGCTGGGTTTATAAGATACCGGATTTCCCGGGTTGCACACTACGTCCAGCAGATTTCTTTCTTTTAATTAAAGGCGTTCCTTACTTGATAGAGATAAAATCTAAAAAAGGCGTTCTTACTAAATACCAGGCATACTGCCTTCAGGACTTTATACTTGCCGGTGGGGAGGCGTTAGTATATTGGCAAGGGAAAGAAACGTTAGATGAATTTATAGCGAAGATAATAAATAAAATAAATGAAAGGAGGTGAATAGAATGCGTATGTATGTTTTACAAGCAAAGTTAGGCGAACAAATCACTACCCAAGCAATCCCAGCCCGGGATACTTTCAACGCAAAAGTTTTAGCCGTGCATAAAATCAATGCCAACTACGTTTCTGACAAACGGTATGCTAAAGGCGAACTTAGTTTAAAAGACCCAGATGGTAAAGTTGTTTGGAAGATAGCGGAAGTGGTAGAAGAAAAGAAGGAAGGAAAATAATAATGAAGATTAAAAAAGGATTAGAAGATTCGACAGGTGATTTCTGGTATGATTTAACTGATGGTGGATATTTAGACCCTGATGACATCTGTGAAAATCCAGAAGATGCAAAGAAAGTTAAAGAAGCAATAAAAGTTATAAAGGATTTTGAAGATAGTTGTGAAGAACAAATAGAAGGATTTATTAGATAAAAAAGGAGGTGATTAAAGTTATGTCTGAAACAGGTTTTTGTATGAAATGCAAGGCGCCAAAAGAAATAAAAGAAGCACAAGAAATAACAATGAAAAATGGCCGCAATGCAATTAAGGGCAAATGCCCGGATTGCGGGACAAAGATGTTTAAAATTTTAGGAAAATCTTGACAAAAATTTATAATCTGTTATACTAAATTCATCAAAAGGAAGGCGGTATTTTTATGTCTAATAAGGCAGCCGTAGGGTTAGAGAAGCTTAACCGCTTTTCCTTTTGATACCTGAAAGCTGCCTTTTCTTATTTAAAAAATGTTTGATAAAAAAGAATACAATAAACAGTGGCGACAAGAAAATAAAGAATACCAAAAGCAATGGCGACAAAAAAATAAAGATAAAATAAAACTAATTTCAAAACGGTATCATGATAAAAATAGAGAAAAAATACTTGTTTATCATAAGCGTTACTATTATCAAAATAAAGATAAAATAAGCCAATATCATAAACAATGGCATCAAAAAAACAAAAAGAAAAGAGCAATACAAAGTTATCTTTATTATAAGAAAAATAAAAAAAGAATAGCATTGTATTATCGTCTTTATCAACAAAAATATGGAAAGCAAATATATAATAGACGTAAAGATATCCTTAAAAAATATCGCATAAAAAATAAAGAAAAAGTAAAACTTTGGTTATCTCAATGGCGTAAGAAAAATAGAAATTATATTAAAGAATACAATAAAAAATATCGACAGAAAAATAGAAAAAGATTATTAAAACAAAAACCAATTTGGGATAAATTGTATTATCAAAAAAATAAGGTAAAAATAAGATTATGCCAAAACTTATTTTATCAGAAAAATAAAGATTTTTTAAATAAGCGTAGAAGAGAATCTGTAAAAAATAATCCGCTAATAAGAATAAGAAATAAAATGTATACTCAAAAAAGAAGGTTATTAATGAGAAAAGCTGGTAAATTAACTATTAAAACTATTCAGCGAGTTTATGAAAACAATATTAAAAGATACGGTACCTTGACCTGTTACCTTTGTTTAAATCCTATTAAATTCGGTAATGACCACTTGGAACATAAGATACCTTTAACGAGAGGAGGGACAAATGAATATAGAAACTTAGCACCAGCATGTCCACATTGTAATAATAGTAAATGGAAAAAGACAGAAAAGGAATACCGAAAGGAGATGAAACTTTATGAAAGAGAACGAGCTGTTAGAAGCTATCCTTAATGCACGGCAAAGAGTAGAAGAAATAGATGCTACTTTGTCGGAGGCCAAAGAGGTGAAAGACAAAGCAGAGATGGCTCTAGTAGAATACATGGATGACCATGAACTGAAAACATTTTGCAGTTCAGCATTTAAATGTTTGGTTATCCGAAAGGAACCTTTATTTGCAAGTATTCTACCAGACAAAAAAGAAGAAGCGTTTCGCTGGATAGATGAGATATGCGGGAGAAAAGATTTAATAAAGCCTAGTATTCACAACCGCACATTAACTTCTTTTATCTCTGAAAAATTAAAAGCTGGAGAACCAATACCTCCAGATGTGTTCGCGTATTATTTTAAACCAACGATAACAATACAAATGGGATAAAAGGAGGGTTCAAATGGATAAAGATAAAGAGTTAGAAATAAAAAAGGAAGGCGCTCTCGTACCGCGTATCTCCGGAGAAAAAAATCTACCTGCAGGTTTTGACGAAATAGAGGAAGGGGATATCAAAATTGCCAGGTTATCTATACTGCAAGGTCTTTCAGAAGTTGTTATTGACGGCAAGGCAAGAATGGGGCAACTCGGTAATTCCTTGACTAAAGAAGTTTACGGAGACGAGATTGATTTTATCCCGTTGTTCATGTTTAAGACTCGGGCTCAATTCGATATTGAAAGAGGGTTAGTAATGATGTCGCGAGACAACGTAACCGTAACTATGGCGATTGATGAGTTCTCTGAATACTTAGATAGGCCGGTCGAAGAAGTCCCAGGTTCAGATTGGGATGGGGATCAGCCGCCTACATTCAGCATAGTATACAACTTTCCAGTAATGCTTGTCGGTAAACTCAACCAGTTCCCGATTTCTCTTTCTCTAATGCGTACCGCAATAAAGACAGCGAAAGAACTTCTTTCAATGGCTCGGTTCTCCGGTGAAGATATGTTCGCTAGAGTGTATACACTAAAATCAGAAATCGTTAAAGGGGATAAAGGAACTTACGCCGTGCCGGTAATCAATTTCAACAGGCGTTGTGAAGATGAAGAGTATATGATAGCCAAGAATTTTTTTGATATGCTTTACCGCAGGAAGAAAGACATCGATGTAGAGTTGACAGAAGAAGATAAAACCGAGTAAGATTTAAAATGTTGACATCTCCCATAAAGTAAGAATTGACCCTTCAGGCAGAAACGGAACGAGATCCCATGCTCGTTAGCGGTGCATATCGTCTGCAAAGACATACCGCACCTCCTTTATTGCCTCGAAGAAACCCTTTTCCAGTTTCTATTTCTTCGTTACTTTATGGGGATAATAACAGATATGATAAATAAAATGAACGATTTAGATAAAATAGATAGTATAAGTTTAGCATTAGAACTGCCACAGGTATATGAGGATTATAATATGGAAAAGAATAAACTTAAGAAGATTAAAGTTTGTGGATATTGTGGCTCAGACCACGGCTGTTCTTGTCGCAGAAAACTTGAAGACCAGGATTGGAAGGATAGGTTTTATATGTTGAAAAGAAAATAACCCTCTGGGCTGGTGTGGCTCGGAAAGGATAAGGATGAAAAAACTTAATATACAAAGTAATGGTCGTCCTGACAATTTTCAAACACCCAAAGAAGCACTTGATATACTATTGCCCTATCTTAAAAAAGATTGGCAAATATGGGAGTGTGCTTGGGGGAATGGCAACTTATATACATTTTTAGAAGAAGCAGGATTTAAGGTTTTAGGAACAGATATAAATGGAAAATATGGACATCGGCTTGACTTTCTTACAGATTCAATGTCTTTTCCTTATGATTGTATAATTACAAATCCACCTTATTCTCTCAAAGATAAATTTTTAGCGAGAGCTTATAAATTAAATAGTCCATTTGCTTTTCTTTTACCTTTAACTGCACTTGAAGGGAAAAAGAGAGGTTCGTTATATAAAAGATACGGTATAGAGTTAATTATTCCAAATAAAAGAATAAATTTCATTACTCCATCAGGTAAAGGATCAGGTGCTTGGTTTCAGGTTGCTTGGTTTTGTTGGAAATTAAATTTACCCAATCAATTAAATTTTGTGGATTTATCCCTGCCATCAGCCCAGGGGTAAAAAAGGAGGAGGTGAAGAATGAATAAAATAATAACCTGTAATATGACAGATTGTATTTATAACCAAGATAAAGGGGAAAAAGAAGGTGTAAATCGTTTTCAATGTAGCAATGATGAAACAGAAATTGACGCTTCGACAAATAATACGCCGACTTGTTATACATACGAAGACGGAAAACCTGACGACAACGAATAAAACTGGGAGGTAATTAAATGAGAAAAATAATAGGAGTTAAAACTACAAAATATATTTATGGAGAATTTATTATAAGAAAAGGATAAAACTAATGGACACAAAATCAAAGATAGCGGCGGAGATTGAGAAGATTTGTTATAAATATATAGACATAGAGACATCTAAATATTCTAAAGCATTACTAAGAATTTTATCCCAAGCCGCCGCCGACTGGATAATGGAGAAAGTGCCGAGTAAAGATAAATTTTATCAACTAAAAAGAAAATAACCCTCTGGGCTGGTGTGGCGTGGTAGCCAAATATGAGGTTCAATGGTGAGAATATTGCAGACCAACTGCCATCAGCCCAAGGGTAAAGATACCACAAAGAGAGGTTAAAATGAATAAATTTAAAACATATTATATGTGGTGGCAACGAAGTTTAAGAGACCAATCTTTTCTTTTTTCTCCGTGGAAAAGAACCGATTATGTTTTTAAGGGAAGAAGCCAAAAAGAAGCCCGAAAGAAACTAACTAAATTTGTAAATGCAGCACAGATTACGGGAAGATTTTTATGTGTAGAGAGTGGATATGAATTAACTACCACGGGAGAAGAAACAAAGTCTCCCATAGAACAAATTTTAGAATCCGCCATAGCCCAGGGGTAAAAAAGGAGGGGAGATGAAGGAAATAGTGAAGTCTATTACTGATATTATTATTAATTTTTTTCTTTTAGAAAAGAGTTGGGCAAAATTATTTTATATCATTAGTCCAAAAGACGAGAAAGTGATAAGAAAGTTAGCCTCAAAAATTGCTGGAAGTCCAGAAGTAAGACAATCTTTTCTTAATGAATGGGATAAGGGGGGAATGTGAGAGAGATTGCCAACCTTTTTGAACAGGAGGGGAAGAAGTGAAAGAATATAAACAAGGTTTTATTGATGGTCTTACCGCATTTGCTTGGTGGAAAAATGGACGAGAGGTTTTAGGAACAAGTGAAACGCCTCTCAAGGAAACAAAAATCAATGTTGAAAAGGTTTGGAATTATGACCCTGCTTATAAAGATGAATATTTAAACCCAAATTTACAGGAGGGGAAGAAGTGAAAGAAAGATGTGTATGGCAAGTGCATAATCGTGATGGATATCAGTTAGAATGTAACTTAGGGGTTAATGTGCTTAGGAGATGTCCTGGTTATCCATATCTAAATTGTGAAGATTATAAGCCAGAAAACTTGGCAACAAAGGACGAACACTCACAGGAGGGTTAAAAATGGCAAAGGGTAGGAGGAAAAGGTTTGTTGTTTGGGTTAATCACGAATGGGAATATAATTTTAAGAAAAAGGAACATCCTGCTGGTGGTTTTAAAGAATTAGTTATCCCAGAGAACAGAGAATATGAATTGGGATTTGCTGATACGGAAGTCTGCATCACCATAGAAGAACTCGGAGGCGGAAAATGAATGAGCAAGGGATAAAAGAGGCGGTGGAACAAGTTCAAAAGTGGTATGACAGTAGTGCAAGAATGAGAGTGAAAGAAATAAAATTACTTATTGACCTCGCCCAGCAATACCTCAATGTAAAGGGGATGCCAGAGGAAAGAGAGAAAAAGTTTTGTAATTGTGATATGGTAGCTGAACCAGCATCATATTGTGGTTGTAGAATTGACAATTTCAACGAAGCCTTGCACCTCTGCAAATTGGCGATGATGAAGCAATCCCAAGTGTCCGAAGAACCCCAGAAATCGAGGGATGAGAAGGTGAGGGAAGTATTAACCAATCTACTTAAACTATATTTAACGGGGAAGAAGAAAGAAATAAATATCCTCTGGACTTCCTATGGTGAAAGAAAAGTGGATGATGCCATCTCTCAACTTAATACTATATATGAGCAGAGGATACCGAATGTGGAGAAGAGATGAATAAGAATGAATGGGATAAGATGATGGCTATGATGTATGAGGTCTACTATTGTGTGGGAGTGGTATGGGTGATGAATTAAGTTATCTTAATAAATAAGGAGCCTGTTATGTCTCAAAATCTTAATGCTTTTATGAAATTATTTTCAGGGCGCGCAGATGCATTCGGGATGAACAATTTTTGTATGAAGTCTACTTTAACGACTAAAATTTATCAAGACCATCTCGATGGGATACAGCGAATCGGTATTTATCCCATCTATGATAAACAATGGGTTAAATTTATCTGTTTCGATCTTGATGAAGATAATTTCGATAAAGCATTAACTATAAAACAAAGACTCGAAAATCTTAATCTTAAAATCTGGTTAGAACGCAGTAAAAGTAAAGGAACACACGGTTGGCTATTTTTCGATAAACCAATCGAGGCGGTAAAGCCGCGCCTCATTTTTGAAAGCATTTTAGAAGAATTAGGAATTATTTGTGAGATTTTTCCTAAACAGGATGAAATCAACGAAAACGCCCCGTATGGGAACTATATCAACCTGCCTTTATTCGGCGGCGATGTCAAGAACGGACGCACAGTGTTCATCAATGATAAGAATAATATTATTATTGATGATGTTAAAGATATCCATAAAATTAGAATCACTGATTCAGGCATTATCCCCGCAGTGATGTTTATGCGAAAATTAGCACGTAAGAAAATCATCATCACTGAAACATCTGAAGAACATAAAGTTTATTCCAAAGAACTGCCTTGTATCGAAAAAATAAAACAAGGAGTTAATGTAGGGCATAGACATAACGCTGCTTTCAGGCTTGCAATACATTTTAAAGAACGTGGGTTAGGAAGTGATGAAATAGAAACTTTATTAGAGAATTGGAATTCTAAACAAGAACTCCCGCCAGATAAAACAAAACAGCAAGTTGAAAAAGAACTTTCTCAAATTATTAAATCGGTATTTAAAGGCGGATATAAAAGTTATGGCTGCGACGATGCATTGATACAACCTTATTGTGATAAAGAAACTTGCCCTTTAACCAGTTCTCAAGTCAGAAAGGAACAAATTGAAGCTGGGATTATTACTATGGTTTTCAGAGATCCAGATGCGATGGTTTTTAAAAAGAAAGATTATGAATACCGGTTGACCAATTTTGAGTTTACCAAAGCCGGAAAGTTCAAAGTATCTCTAACATTATCTAAGTCCGGGAAGATTGCTCATAAGGATATCATCAACCTTAGTATGGCCTCAAACCGGAAACGCTTTGTTGCTGCAACCAAGGATGAAGAAATAGACAGCGACCTAATTAAACTAGAAGATTTAGTCAAGAAACAACTAGAAAAAGAAGAACATGATAAGTTGCTTGCGCCGAAGCAACTTTATATCATGACCGAAGGAGAAAAAAATGAAGCGATTAAGTTTCTTGAATCAACTCCCAATCTTCTTTATCATATCATCGACCTTACTAACCGCATGGGAGTTATGGGGGAAGAAACATTAAGGCTAATGGTATACCTCTGTTATACATCACGGATACTCAGCGAACCATTATCTATGACAGTGAAAGGAGAAGCGTCAAGTGGTAAATCCTTTGCCTGCACAAATGTCCAAAGACTTATCCCTGAAGAAGGTTACCATTTCATTACGCGAGCTACACAAAACGCTTTCTTCCATTTGCCTGAAGATGGGATGCAGCATAGAATTATCTATATCAACGAACTGCAAGGCTCAGAAAGTGCTGACTACTCTATTAGAACAGCTCAGTCTGAAGGGGACTTGATTTTGATGATGCCGATAAAAGACCCAGCTACCGGAGACATGGAAACTGTAACCAAACGCGTCAAAGGTCCGGTAGGTTTTCTTATCACCACTACCAAATCGCATATGTTCGATGAAAACGAAACGCGGAACTTCAGTGTATTCAGTGATGACTCACCACAGTTGACCCAGGCAATCGGAGATATCACAGTGCGTAAAGCAATGGGGGAAACTTTCAAGATTGATGAGAAAGAATTGAACTTATGGAAGAATATCCAGCGTTTATTAAATCCTGATTATAAAGTAATTATTCCCTATGCCAAAGAGGTATTTTCTAGCTTTCCGGATAAGCCGGTACGCATAAGAAGAGACCGAGAACGCTTTCGGGTATTAATAGAAGTTGTTACCTTACTGCACCAATTTCATAGAAAACAAGAAAAATCAAAGGAAGGCACCATACACCTTATTTCTACACTAGCTGATTATTATGTAGCCAAAACCATTGCAGAGTCGATATTAACTTATACCATCTATGAAATAGGGCCTTCAGCAGAAGAACTTTGGAAGGCCATCAATAATATGAAATCTCATTTTGAACAGGAAGACCCAGCGCATGAGTTTATCTTTAAGTATAAGGATGTCGCGGAATATGTTGACTGGAAGGTAGAAAAAGTAAAAAAATGGGTATATGTGTTAGTACATGGCAACCTACTGGAATATGAAGAAAAAGGCAGTGTTGGCGGCAGAGGCAAGGCTTCCACATTTAAGATATCGAAAAGAGGGTTAGAATGGTCGAGCAGTACGCTAGGCTTCCTACCTAAAATCGAGGATATTTGGGAACATTTCAAATGTGATACTAAATTATTTTATGACCCCTTGTCCGGGAAAGCAATCAGCCCGACTACGGCAGATGCACCAGACGGTCTCTTGGAGGACTAAATGGGTGGCGGATGGATAATAGAATTTAAAAAAGTATTTGTTAAATGCCTAGTGCTTAGTTGTAAAAGAAAGCATTACGCCAAAGGATATTGTGAGAGACATTATCATCAGTTCTGCCGAAGTAAGTATCCTTTTACTTTAAATGAATACTTAAATTTCAAAGTATCTAGTAGATTAAAAAAAATAGCAAAAAACAAAATAGAAAAGAAAGCAGATATAATTATAAAAAATAAAACAGCAAGAAATCTTTATCAAGAAATAAAAGAAGCGGATATTAATATGTTTCGATACAAAGATATAGAAAATTTAACAGGATGGAAGTACGAAAAGGTCAAGAAATATATTCTTTTACTTGTTAAACTTCATAAAAATATCTCTATTGGTAAGCATTCTGGCGGTAAGCAAGCCGTGTTCAAAATTAGCGTGTAACGCCATAACGCTTATTGGCTGGTCTAAAAAACAGGACTTTGTTATATTGCAATGACTTACGGAAATTTTGGAGAAACTGTTATGAAAGTTTCACCAGGGATATGATACATTAATTTTTATTTTAATGTTTATATATTTTTTAAAATAATTCTTTCATATACCTTTTTGGCTTGCACGTAACGGTTTTTACAACATTGAGTAATTGCAACGAGTTATGGAAAATTGAAAAAATAAACCGTTACAAAAAACTGCCTAAAATGAAGAATTTCAAAAAAACAGCAACGGTTCAGCACTAAAAAATCTATACCAAAAACAGTAGCCAAACCGTTGCTATTTTAGAAACACAAAAATGAATAATATCCAAGACTTCAAGCAATCCTACGATCGATTTCTCAAGGCACTTCGTTACATTATTAATAACGAAGCAACACTGAAACAAGACGAAAAGCGCTGGGCTAAAATAAAGCAAAACTTTGAACTCAAGTTTGAAAAACCTATGGATGAAATTTGGAAATCATTAACAGCCGAAGAACAGAAACATCTCGCGCCGATTTATCTGCATCAAAAGGCGCTTCAAAACGAAACAGTGAAGCGAGTTATAGATGTATTTGACGCGAAGATAAAAAGTATAGAGGAAGAAAATGAAAGTTCTTCTAATTAATATAGATTCTAAAATACCTAATTTCGCCCTTAAAAAGATAGAAAAATATCATTTAGATAATGAGGATGAAGTTATTTGGAATAATGAACTTATGGCTTCTATTTGCGATAAAACTTATGTATCTTGTATCTTTACCAAAAATAAATATAAATGTAGAGACTTCGAAGGCAAAGCCGAAATCGGCGGTTCTGGTTATGATATTTATAAAAAACTTCCTAAAGAAATAGAAAAAGTTAAACCTCATATAAATTTAGGGTTTGCTACTCGCGGTTGTATTAGAAAATGTCCTTTTTGTATTGTTCCACAGAAAGAAGGTCCTATAAGAATAGAAGCAGATTTATATGATATTTGGGACGGTAAATCAAAAAAAGTAACTTTTCTTGATAACAATGCTACTGCAATTAAACCTCATTTAATTTTAATATTACATCAGTTACAAAAAGAAAAAATCTATGGTGAATATAACCAAGGATTAGATATAAGATTATTAGACGATGAAATAGCTCAAGAATTAAAAAAAACTAAATTATCTGAATTATGGTTTGCCTGGGATAATATTCAAGAGCAACTATTAATTGAAAAAGGAATATTGAATTTAAAAAAAGCAAAAATTAAATCATTTAGATTTTATGTTTTAGTTGGGTTCAATTCTACATTTGAGGAAGATCTTTATAGATTCAGGACCTTAAAAAATATAGCCATAAAAGAAAAGTTGTGGTTGCGGCCATACTGTATGCGTTATGAAGACCATTACAATGACGACAAGTATATTAAATTAGCTCAATGGGTAAACATGCCTTGGTTGTTTATGAAAATGGATTATCCGGAAGCATATACTTTTATGGTTAACCGGAGTAGATATAAAAAATTAGTATGACTATTTTAATACTTAAGGGTGGAGCAAAAGTCTGGGTCGATTTCGAATTAGATCACGGAAAATGTAGAGGGTGCCATAAAAAAATCTGGTGGGCTTCAACTGAAAACGGGAAGAAAATGCCAATTTGCCAAGATAAAGACGGTGCTTATATCTCACATTTTTCCAACTGCCCCAAAGCAAAATTCTACCGGAAAGGCCGCGGATATGTTTCGCCGGAAGATTTAAAGTATATCCTACTAACAAATGGGACAGAAACAAATGAAAGAGAGGTGCCGAAAATATGAAATTACGTTGTAAACTCTGTGGTGAAAGCCATACTGCTGATTCGAAACATTTCCCTGCCGTGATACGAGATAAGAAAGATAGTAGTATTATCGGATACGTATGCGGCAAACATGCGAAAGAAAAATCGATAAATAAACCATTGACTAGAAAAGATATGAAAAATCTGTCTTATGGCGGATTGCCTAAGAAATACCAGCCGAGAAGCAAATATAGCCCAAACATAGCAATTAAAAAAGAAAGGAAAGAAAATGTTAAATAGAATGCCTTACCGCGAATGTCCTAGTTTTGAAGCGTGTTCTTGCAACAATTGTCCATTAGATCCAGAAGCCTCAACAATAGGTGGAAAAGAACGTTTTGGGCTCAAAAATGAAGAAAAATGTAAGGCCCATAAGCCTACTCGAAAAAGGATTGGTGAAAAATATAGTCAACTTCTTAAATATCAAGGACTTACATCAAGGGAGAACGCTGGCAAGCAAGCATATCTACGTTCCTTGAATAAAATAGGGTAGTTAGGGCTGGGGCAAGTAGCATACCCACAGAAACGCAAAAAACAATATAATAGATTTTTACATATCTGATTTTAGGATTTATAAAAAAAAATACCGCAGAAGTTATAATTTTTCTGCGATATTTTTTATCCTAGGTTTCGAGATTTAAATCCCTAATCCTAATCTAAACTTCCAGATATTTACTCTTACCCCTAATATCTTATATCCATCTGGAGCTTCATTAACTACTGTCCCTACTTGCCCATAGGTAGGTCTTTCTTTTATTGCTGCGGAATAGCCAGCCTGATAACCCTTATTATAACCTTTTCTATAAAGTAAGTAAGGCCCCCCAATAAGCACTACTGCTATCAATATCACTCCCGCAAATCTGCGGATATTGTGATAAATTATATTTACCCCGCTTAAAATTAAAGGATTCATATTAGCTTTAAATATGCGAGTATCTTTTCTTTATTCTTGCTCAGCCAATCAGATATTTTATCCACGCCACCACGCATCGCTGTAACAATTACCTTGAATTTAGCGATAGGTATTATTGGGAATAGAATATCTACAACTAAAGTCAATACCTCTTTTACGAATTTCAGGAATGCTTCCAAAATTCCCAATATTGTAGGAAGAAATATTGCTATCCATTTTAATATTTTCATTTCACTCTCCTTTCTGATTTTGTAAAAGTTCAAGCTCAAGTTTCCTTAACTTTAAATCCAACTCCGCATTATCCACTCTATCCCGGGACTCAAGTATAGCTTTAAGGCGCCACCTCATTGACGGATGTTCTAGTAGTGTTAGAAATACTGTTTCAAAAATATCCAGTTGAGTTGTAGGACTTATTTTTAACATATCAATATTGTTTTGGATTCTCCAATAAAAACCTAATATCAATCTGACGTGCCTTTTCCATTTGTTCAAAATAACTATCCCATACCAATCTTTCTGTTGGTGTTAAAGTAGCGCATCCTGATAATATTGCAATACTTAATAATAGTGCTATTAAAAATATTTTCATTTCAATTTTAATATCCTGTTTATTTTAAGCGTGAATGAACTGCTGTTTTTTATCGGTTTATCAAGAACTAAATTGTCTCCGACTATGCTTGTAATGATATGGGTTTCTTTGCCATTGGTTAAAATCAGTCCTTCTTCTCCAGATATAATTTTGTTGCCTCTATTATGATATAAGTCTTTATATTTTTTGTCAAGGTTAAAAGAAATGCCTTGTTTATCTTTATCTAAATTGAGTTTAGTTATTTCTAAATATTCTTTCTTATCAAACATTTATCCTCCATAGATACCAGATATTCCTTTTATGAGAGTAATTAATGTGTCTTGTGTACCCCCTAACAAAGTCCAATATTTATCAATAGTGGCATATAAACCTAAATCTAGAGCTGTTGCGTTATTTCTCCATATGTGTGCCACTTGTATTCTTCTTTCTATTTCATCTACCGTGGCAATCGAATCCATGAATACAGCTGGGTTGATATCAACAAAAGGAATATAAAAATAATTGAACGCAGCAGAATCACCCCATAAAAAATCATCGAAAGGTCCCTCTGTCGTCTCATAAGTTTTAGTGAGTATTACCGCTGTTCCTATTACAAAATGAGGAAGATCAGAGGTTATGGATTTATTTTGAAAGATATTATTATTCCTTATCCCAAAAGCATCCGTGGTAACTAATTGTCCAGGACCATATTGCCCTATTATAAAATATATTTTAGAACTGACTTTCCAAAATCTTTGATATATTCTTACATAACCATCTCCATACCATTTCATAGCAGGAGAGGCATAAGAATCTGCGTGATAAAAACCAATGGCATTTTTTGCTGGTGCTCCTATATTTCCATAAATACTCCCGCTAGCGGCAATATTCCCATATCCAAAAGCAATTATAGTAGGGGCTTCTGCTAATACATTAGTATGTATATTACCATATTGATTTTTTACTAATAGCCCAAACTCACTCATATTTTATCTCTCATCATATTTAAATACTATCCATCTTACCAATGTATCATCAGTTTGATGCATATTAGTTAATATAAGTTGGTCAATCTCATTAGCCGCATTAAAATGCGAAGGCATTACCGTTATCTTTTGGTTGGTAGATATTGAATCTATGTTAGTCCAAGCAAGTAATATACGGCTTGCAGTCGGTGTTATATTTACTAAAATTTCACCATTTGTCCAATCACCATCTAATTCAGTTGCGTGTGGGACTGTAATGTCTCCATATTGACTAGTACGCAACAAACCTCTATCTTCTGTGGAAAAGACTCTTTCTCCTTTGTTATTGTTTAATAATAGTCCGTATTCGCTCATGATAATTTACCCAATAAAACTCTTAACGCTACTTCGTTATCTCCTGTATATGTCAAAGCGCCAGTATCATCGGCGGTAGTATTAAATCCTGCGGCTCCGGCCGCATTTAATCGAGCATTAGTTCCAGAATTCCATAATATTGATAGTGTTGTTAAACTAGCATTAGCGATAGTTATTTTTCTTGTAGTAGAATTATATGTTACAACATAATTATTATCTCCTGCTGCTATTAAAGCTGTTTGTATTTCTGCCGCCAGTTGTGTTGGAGTATAATATGTGGTAGGAGTCAAGTTAGCAGTAAGTTCTGCACCGCCATTTTCTTTAAAGTCTATATGGTCATTAATATTGGTTTGTATATATACGGTATCGGCATAGACTCTTATATTACCGTCGCCGTCTATTATCATATTATTTCCGATATCTATCTCTTCAGTAGCAGATAATGTACCAGTTATAATCTTATCGGCGGTCAAAGATACAATTTTAGCATTTGTTATAATAGCATCTTTTATCTGCGCCGATAAAGTAATAACTTCTCCGGCAATAAGCTTTCTAGCACTTATTATTGCATCTCCTATTTCCGATTCTGATAATGGAGTAAAATCTATTGTTGTTGTAGAAGAAAATACTCCGGCACCATAAGTATCTACACCTCTTACCATAAAATATGCCCTATCTTTTAATACAAATTTATCTCCTATTGAAGGTGTTCCTGATGGCCAACTTGCTACAGATACTTTTCCTATAGCGGTATCAAATGCTGTAATCGTAGTTTTCTGCCCGTTATAAATTCCAGAAGTCTGTTCGATTCTATCTCCTACAAAATAATTAACTCCCTTAGCAATTATATCAGCGTCAATAATGCTTGTAGCGTCAACAACATCGGCCATCACATCAACCGGCGCTTTGCCTTGAACTGTTACCGCTGTTCCAGATACTACCGCTTCCAATGTTTCTTCACCAGCCCAAGCATTAGTATCTGATTTATACACTTGATAATATAATAAATCAGTATCAGCAACATCAGTCCATTGAATTTTAGCAAAACCAAACCATTGTGTCATTGTAATAATTGGCGCTATTGGCGCGGCGTTAGTAGGTGAAACAAATTGTGCGTTAAAAGAATAATTTCCTGAATTATCATAAGCTTTGATATAATAAACACCGGGAGTTCTTGATGCAGGTTTAATGATAGTAAATGTATTGCTTAATCCCCGATAAATAAGAGTTGCACTTTGGATACCCCAATTAGCATCTTCTGTTCGGATTTCATATCCCGCTAAATCTAAATCATCATTTTTATTCCACTTGAAAACAAGTTCATTCGTAAATGTATAGGCGAAACCGGAAACATTGTCAGGTAGAGATTCTTTACCAGTAAGTTTTAATACTGCTGAAATTGTTCCATTAGATATAATACTATTTATTGATTTTGTTTTAATACGAATATAATAAATTTCATCAGTCTCTAAGTTTATATTAATCCGGTATTCCGTAGCAGAAGCCGGTGCAGAACCAACGATTATATAACTATCTGTTCCCTTTTTTAACTCAATAATATAAGAATCCAAAAGATCAAGTTTGCTGATAGGTTTAGTCCATGAAACATCTATATGCGATATCCATGTTCCATCAGGATTCAACCATCCTACTTCTGTTAATATTATATTGCTAACCTCTGTAACAGACGCAAAGGGGTTAGATGGAGACCCATAATCCCAATCGTCAAAAGATGAACCATGTCTGTCATCAACAATAGAGGAATTATATGCTTGACATGAAAATTTAGCTTTACCAAAATCTTTTTCTTCTGTTCCGACAATCCTGAATAATGCGGCAGTCCAGTTTGGCCGGGAATGCGTTACTGAAACAACATCAAACGGCTCGCAGTGCATGGCTGACATATTACATTCAAATTCACACCATATATCCGCGAGTTTCCCTTCATATAAAAATTTATTCGCTAATCTGGAAGCCTGCGATTGCCTGATTATCCCATAACATTCAATCTTATCTTCTATAGCTCCTCTAATATCCTGATCCAACTCATCTTCTGCCCAAGCAACACGTTTAGGATTTTTGGATTCTAATGCGGAAATCCATTCAACGCCTACCCTATTCGGCATGGAATCCGTTTTGCCGTATCCATAAACAAAAGTTCCTTTAGTGATATTATCTTCTGTAAATGCCATTACAGCAGTTTCGCCTGCTTTTTCAAATGCTATTTTATAAAGTGCACCGCTATGTATAATTTTAGCATTACAAGTAATAAGTAATTTATCGAGATTATCTAATGCGGAATGTTTGGTATCTAATGCAATATCTAATTCATATCTTGCTTCCGTACCTCCATTTCCGTTATCAATTAATGCAGCGCATTGCATAAAAAATTCTCCGAAAGTAACTGGGTCAATAAATGATTCTGGGATACCGCACCCTCCCAAAACCCTGCTTAATAACATATAATCTCTTATTATTGCAGCAGGGTTTTTTGAAGATGTTATTGCATTAGTAGTCCAATTCTGTGATGCAGAATTCCATGTTTGTATTTTACGGCCGACCACTTCAGCAGTTATTGTAGGGTTGCTGCTTACTTTATCTCCTGCAGTTATTGTAGCGGCTATATATGCGACATCGCGTAATCCCTTAACGGTTGCTGATCCGCGGGAATCAACTGATTGAGTAGATGTCCCTAGATAAGCAGTATAGGTGCATCCAGAGAGATCTCCTATCGACTGGTCATCTATCTTTACATTAGTAATACTGGTTATTTCGCCAATACAAACGCAAAGAAATCTCTTGACTGTTGTACCCGGATCTGACTGCCATACTAAATTTCCACCAAAAAGAATAGGCCCACCATACACTATAGGGACAACGCCTTCATTAGAAAAAGTATTATTTATAATCGGCGCTGTATATTTAGAACTTGAACCTCCAGCGGATTTTAATTTATCTGCCTGTTGGGCGGCTCTTACCGAAGAATAAATAGAAAAGCCGACCATGGCTATCATCGCGCTATATACAATGATATGGGCCACCATTGGTATCCATAACGGTGCTGTTCCTGTAATAGTTGTTGCAACAACAGCCATTATCGTCGTTATAATCGCAGTTATAGGATCAGCATGCGCTAATTTATAAGTGCATAAAATAAATAATGGTATTAATATTAATATTTTTGTTAATCTTTTAAACATTTGGTCTATACCCCGCTAAAAATAAATCTTCCAGATACTTTAACTTAGTCAAACATGATCCTACAACAATATCCATATGTAATATCTGTTTATCATTAATACATACAGCTAATGCACCTATGCCATTAAGTGTTTTTAAAAGCAATAAATCCCCTTCTTTTAAATCAATAAATTCAACCGGAGAAGAAAACGTTGCTATCACATCTATCATCCGTTGAATATCATATTTCCTATTTCTAAAAAATATCCTTTTCCCATCAGTAAATGGATATTCTTTATTTTTTATATATTTATAATAAAGCCAACATATACCCCTACAATCACACCCACTGAAGTCTTTCTGGTTTAATTTAAAGGGAATTCCTATAAGTCGATTTAAGTCAAAACTCATTTTGTCAAAGGGATTGTATGGAATCCATGATAATTATCTGTATTGGTATACGGTGTAGTACATATATTCAATGTCTTATCGCAACCGCGATAAATAATAAAACCATCTCCGGCTTTAGTAATATTATCTAAAGGATAATCAAATGTAGCTTTTTTTGTCGCATTATCAAAATCAACTATTTTTCTTGACTCACCATCATTTAACCCTGATGTAAAAATAACATATCCCCAATTCCAATAATCATTCGCCTGCGTAAGGTTAACAGTATCAATAAGAGTAGAAGTGGTTCCATCATTGGTAGCAGTCCCGATTACTTTATTAGCCGCCAGTTCTTTATTTACTTTGCAATAACTATCTCCGAACCTGGCATGGCATTCTATCTGATATGGCCATCCTGTCTCAAAACTTAATGATCCGATTTTCGGGGTAGCCGTTGCATCCATTGTTTTCTGCGGAAAACTTATATTTTGGATAAACCCATCAAATATAATTTTAGTGTCTAAATAAGAAGAAATATGATCCCTGAATATTAACCTGGCGACAACTCTTTTATTGCGGAAGTTTTTTGATGCCGCATATGCCGACATGGCTTTATTAATATTGCAAATCCTGAAGGATATTTGTTCTATTTCGCCACTAGCTGATTTTTTTATGGCTGTTCTTTGAACTCCTAGAGGGATATAGTTTGTTGCGGAATGCCCAAAATAAGAAAAAAAAGTTGTAATCCGGTAAAAATTTACGAAATGTAATGTATCAGAGTCTTCTTCGTCCTGAGATCCTAAATAAAGATCATAAATTTCTACTGGTTTATGTTGTATCTGATTTTTTATAGCTATTAATGTAGCTGATAAACTATACATTTTTATACATTTTAACTGCTAGAACTAGAAGAACTAGAAGAACTAGAGCTGCTTGAGCTGAATGAACTGCTAGAAGAACTAGAGCTGCTTGAGCTGAATGAACTGCTAGAAGAACTAGAACTGCTTGAACTACTTGAAAAACTAGAACTAGAACTAGAACTAGAACTAGAAGAAGAACTAAAAGAACAACTAGAAGAACTTGAAGAACTGGAAGAACTAAAAGAACTGCTTGATGAACTGAAACTGCTTGAAGAACTTGAACTACTTGATGAACTGCTTGAAGAACTTGAACTGCTTGAACTACTAGAAGAACTGGAACTGCTTAAACTGCTTGAAGAACTTGAAGAACTGGAACTGCTTAAACTGCTTGAAGAACTTGAAGAACTGGAAGTAGTATTCGGCGGGACATAAATAGACCAACGATCTTCTTTTAATATCATGCCGGTATGCAATAATTGATACGCCGCTAACTTCCTGCTTAATTTATCTTCTGCAAAACGCATTCTCATGTAGTATTCATAACTAACTAATATAGTTCCTGAAACTGGGGCAGGTGAAAAGGTAATATATGATTTTTCAGTAGTAAAATTATTACTTAATGTATAATTAGTATTTGCTATACCTCCAACTGTGCAGGAATGATTTGCTGTTGTATCAACTGGAAAATAATCTAATTCAAATATAGTTTCATTGTTATCAGCAGTACCTGCATTTTCACTAAGGGATTCATATTCAGTTAATACTTTAATAAGAAAATAATCATAAGGACCTTTCCTATCTATATAAAAACGCCATATTTCGTTCATCGCTGCCTGAGTCAAAAACTGGCAGGTAAGTTTATAATCCCTTATGCCGTCATCCCATAGTGCATCCCGATATTCTTTACCACTTTCTGATTCTGTAATGTTGGTCAGAAAATTTATACTTTCTTCTAGACCAAATTCCGGATTTAAGGAAAATATATCTGAATAACTCATATTTTAACTCCTCGTTTATTCAATATATCATGATATTTAACACATTTTGTATATATTCTAGCCATTTTAAATAAGAAATCTCTGGCTTGCTTTTCTTAACACACCGTTACCTCTTATATTAGCGGCAGCGGCATTACTAAATATATCGCCATGCTGTTCCAATCTATCTTTGAATGATTTTACATCAATAGCTTGGATATAAAAATTATTTATTGTATCTCCACCACCAACACCACCACCTTCGCCGCGATTAAGCCTATTCAGATTATCTACCCCTAAAGAGCGCATGCCTCTTCGGTTTAATACGCCTTCGCCCTCAAGGAGCGTTGCCGGGACCTCGCCGCCGGAATGGAATTTCTTGCGATATCCAAAGCTGTTCTCTAAATTCATAAGATATCCGCCAGTATGAGCCCCAAGAAAAGCAGCCATGCCTACCGATTTCAATATTCCAATTGCAGCCATCTGCGCTATTACTTGAAGCATAATATTGCCGAAATCAACCACTACATCTTTTAACCCTGAAAATTCTCCTTTGGCAATTTTTATGAAACCGTCAACTAATGCAGCTTTCATTCCCTGCGCGGCGCCTTGCATAAATGTAACATACATCTCGGAATGTTTTTTAGCTTCTTGCAGTAATGCT
>Ga0180732_1000184_pt1 | contig 61019 bp, 118 predicted proteins | sample KR11_01MetaG_FD_148674 | JGI IMG/M metagenome (GOLD analysis project Ga0180732, IMG submission 148674) | Groundwater microbial communities from the Olkiluoto Island deep subsurface site, Finland - KR11_0.1 MetaG | ecosystem: Environmental > Aquatic > Deep subsurface > Groundwater | place... | reverse complement strand
TATAGTGCTGAAAGAAAAAGCTAAATTAAATATGGAGATAAACCAAATGGCAGAGGAAGATACAAAAGTTGAAGATGTCGAAACTCCTGAAACTCCCGAAACTCCTGAAGTAGAAAAAGAAGAAGTTGCTACCGAAAAAGCTCAGAATATTAATGTAAAAGTTGATACAACTGAGATTGCTGATATGAAAAAGCAACTTGCAGAATTGAAAGAACTTTTAACAGAGAAGAAAAAAGTTATAGAACAGGTAGAAAGTGTAAAGGAAGATATGACTAAAGGAGAGATATCAACAGAGACAGAAGAAAAATTGAGTAATATAGATAACAGAATTATCGAAGCTATGGGAAAAGGAAACTTTTCAATGTATAGAGATTATTCAAGAGAGAATGCAGATACCAATCTTAAAAGATTAGTAAGATAGATTTTATTTTAAATTTTTATCTTATTCATATTCATGAGCATTAGCTCATATTCAAATAGAATTAAAAGGAGGAAGAAAAAGAAATGGCAATAGAACCAAGAAACCCATATGGAGCAGTTCAATTAGCAGATGGTGGAGCACCAAGAGTTATAACTGTATTAGCATATGAAAATATTTCAGGTGGTTATTGGGTAAATGGCTCAGGAGAAGTAGGACTTGTAGGTTCGGGAGCAGATACTTATGCAGCAAGCGATATCAGAGGAACTACTGTGGCAACACAAATTGGTTCAATGGTTATCGGATTAGCATTGCAAAATATCGGTTCAAATACATATGGACCAGTGGCTATGAGAGGATTATATATCATGCCGGGACTTAGTGGAATTGCAGTTGGCTCAGGTTTTGCAGGACAGAAATTTGCAGCAGGTAGTGCTGGAACAATTTTCCCTATCGCATCAGGATTGGCATCGCCAGTAAAAGATGCAGCAGGAATTATTGATTTTGCAGTTGGAACAATGTTAACAGCAGGCGGACATGGAAGCTATTCAATTGTATCTTTAAATATTTAAAATGACAGAATATAAAGCAGTACAAGAATTATTGAACACAGGACTTGGAGTAGAAGGACAACTTTTGATACCAAGAAAGATTCATGATACTTTAATTGAAGAAGTTGACAAGAATTTAATTCCAAGAAGTGAATGCGCAATCTATTTTGGACCAGGAGATATTCCAGGAAGTAGCATTGATATTGATTTAGTTACACCTAATCAAATGAGTGTTAGGAAGATAGCAGAAGGAGCAGAGATAATAATTGACCAGACAGCATATACATCTATCAATGTTAAACCAGTTAAATGGGGAGTAGCATTAAGGATTACTCGTGAGTTGTTAGAAGATGCTAAGTGGAATTTATTACAGCATAATGTTAAGATTGCTGGTAAGAGATTTGCAGAGAACGAGACAAGATTAATCTTACAGGATGCTTTGATGAGTTATGCGAATTTAGTAACAGGTGGAGCAGCAATTACTATCGCTAATATTACAAGGGCTATGCAATATCTTGATGATGCAGATTATACAGCAACAACTTTGTTTGTTGGAATGGAAGTTCTGAATGATTTGAGAAATATTGATACTTTTGTTGAAGCTAATAAAGTTGGAAATAGGGATATGCTTGAGAGAGGATTTTTAGGAATAATCTACGGATTGAATGTAATTAAATTTTCAACCAATGCAGCACCAACTACAACTTATAGTAAATATGCTTTTGTTACAGATAGAATGCATGCTTATGTAATCGCTGAGAAGAGACCTATAACTATTGAGAACTTTGAGATGCCTGTTTACGATATGTCAGCAGCATCAATTACTCAAAGAATCAAGATTAGAGAAATGAGGACTAACGCAATCGCTAAAATACATACTGATTAAGTACAGTACAAATTTATTTTTTTATTTTTTTATTTTTACTTAAAAAAGCAGTTTGACTTATAATTCAAATAAGAAGTTCAACTTTAAATGAACACAATTAAATGGAGAAAAAAACAAAGAAATGGCAAGTAATGTAAGCACAATTGATGGAATGGGTTTTGAAGAAGTCAATCAAGCAAGTTATACTGAGGTGATTAGTGGAGACCAATTATATGGGAGATGGATGCAATGTACAACTTTTTTAGGTGGGGCTATATCAGGAGACCAAGTTCATTGTGATTTAGTAGATACAAATCAATGGGTAAGTGGTCCGACAATAATTGGAAATAACATTAGTGGAACCAATATAAGAGTTGGAGGAGAAGGAACTCTTCATAGTGTTTCAATAGATAATGCTACAGCAATTTATGGACAGAAAATAAAGATAGGAAGTGTGTTGATGGGAGATGATATTTCAGGATTAATAGTATTTAAATCCCCATTTGCATCAGCAAACTATATGGTTTTTGCTACAGCACAAGAATATGGAGCACCTCAATGGAGTAGTACAGGAAGCCAATCAAGTTATTGTGTAAGTGGAACAAAAGCAACAGGAAGTTGTTTTATAGTAGGTGGTTCAGCAACAGTAGTTGGTTGGATGGCAGTAGGTATTTAATTTATATTTATATAACTTAAAAAGGAGGAGAAAACAAAATGACAACAACAGAACAATATATAGGAACAGGAAGTTTAATGACTTCTCAAGGGTTAAAACCTGGAATGGCACACGGAATAAAAGATGGACATTTGGCAGGAAGTATAACACCAAATTTAATATTTGTAAATTATGACCCATCTGGAGTATTAATGAGTATAACAGGTAGTGATATTTGTTATGTAGCAAGCACTGGAAGTTTCTGTATTGGAGATATTGTTAATGGTGCAGGTGGATTAGGATGGCATGCATTGCAAACTGTTTAAATTTTTTAATTTAAAATGGTAGCAACAATAATGAAAGTAAATGCTTCAGGGACAGATACTGGTTTAGCAGGACGTGTATTTTTTAGTGGAACACAATTTATAAATCAAGGTGCAGTTCAATTATGTTTATTATGTGGATTATCAGGATTAGCGGTAATTCCAATCAAATGTGATAGTACAGGAAGAATAGGTTCAGTATTTTAGTTATTTTGTTTTTTTAATCAAAATGGCAACACTTACAAATATAGAAATAGGAAGTGTAGTATTAGGAATAGTAGAAAATGTACCAGCAGGTATAACAGGATTAATAACAACAATTGTAGACCAACAAATTTATTTTGCTGAGACAATGACTGGAGATACAATCGGAACAACTGCAATAGGAAAATCATATCAACCTGGAATTATAAGTCTTACAATAGGAAATGTTTTGAATTTAATGAGTGCTCAAGGAGTTGGAACAAAATCTGTAAATATTGGTGAATTGTCCATAGCAAAAGGAATGAATGAACAATCGGCTTCGAGTTGGATACAATTGGGAATTAAACAAATAGAAGGACTTGGTGAAAAAATCTCTTATTATCAAACGTGGACTTAAAATGGTAAAAAATCAAGATGAAGTGTTAAAATATATTATTGAAATAAAAACTAATATCGCAAAGATAGAAGAACATCTCAAAACTTTAAATGGGTCGGTTATAAGACATCAAAAAGAACTTGATACAAGACAAAAAGCAAGTGAAAATAATACTTCAGAAATCGGAGTAATAAAACTAAAAATGGCAAAGTGGGCAGGTGGTGCAGTAGTTATTATGGCTATCATTAATATGGTAATTGCGAGGATATTCTAATGACAATTATTTCTGATTTTCAGAATGGTGTTCTTGAAGCACTAAAATTCGGACAACAACTTAGAATAAAATATTATAATGTTGGTTTTGGTGCAGGAAGTTATTATGACGATGATGTTCAATTAACACAAAGTGGAGCAGATTATTGGATTTCTGGTGTTGTGTTGCCTATAAGCAATACGAGAGGAAGTAGTGATGCAGTATTGTTAGAGCAAGGAAAGATTCTTATGAATGATACTAAATTATATATTCGTGGAGCAATTAATACATCTGGAACAATTAAAATTGGATTGGGAAGTTATACTAATATGTCGGGATGTGAATATAGTTTATTGAGTGAAGGTGTTACAAAATGGGATGTTAATGATACACCAATTTTAAAAAAATTGTTTATAAGAAGATTGACAAATGGCAGTTTAATGGGAGAAGTATAATGGTTCAAGTAAGGGGGACAAAAGGAAATGTTGTTCAGGTTGAAATTCTTGGAATTGGTGAAGTTATAAGAATGCTTCAAGCAAAAGGTCAACAAATTAAAGCAGGTGCAGATATGGGAGTTGTTAGAGCAGGAACATATGTTCAAGAAGAAGTTAAGGAAAGTGTGATTGGGAATAGAGCAGAGCATAAATCCGTTGACACTGGAACATTTGCTAATAGTATTGAATTTGTAAAATTAGGTGAAGCAAGTGGTATTATAAAACCACAAAGAAAATCTTATCCTTCTGGACAGACAACAGAAGATGTTGCAATAATTTTAGAGCATAGTTCAAAGATTGTAGGAGGACCGAGGAGACATTTTGGAAATACAAGAATTAGGACTGAAAAGAAAATTAGAGATATTATAAATGCTGAAATTACTGGTAAGGTAATTTCTATTAGATAGTTTATTATATAATTTATAAAAATATATTTTTAAATTAAATTAAATTTATAATTAGGTAAATCAAGCGAGATTTATAATCAAATTCAAGCGAGAATAAAATATGACAATAACAGAAGTTTTAAGTGCAACATTTCTTAGTGATACAATTAACTTAATTCGGGATAAAATTCGTAGCAATATTACAGACCCTTTGGTTTCTTCAAGACCATCTACAGAGAAGTTTTGTTTAACAAGTTATCCTAAAAGAGCTGTTACTTATCCTATAATTACAATTACTGATAGAGGAACAATTCAAAGAGGAAAACTTGGAATGGCAAGCGAAGGAACAGTTCTTAGCATTGATGTTGAAATTAGAATATGGGCAAGAAATGTTGTACAGAGAGATGAATTGTCACAGCAAGTTTATGATTATTTAAGAACAAATCAATTGGACGCAACAACAGGATTATCGGATAGTAATCTTCATGATTTTTCACTTCAATCTATGGTTAATGTAGATGAATTAGGTGAGAGTGGAATAAAAAGTAAAGTAAGTGAATATCGCTTCATGGTAATAATAAATTGAAAGGAGGTGAAAAATGACAAGATATATAGGAGACCAAAACAGAACATGTTTTCAGTATGAAAGTGGTACATATGCAAATATAAGTGGAGCTCGTCAATGGTTAGGACTTGTTCAGGACCATTCATTAGAACCAAATATGAATGTTATTCAAGTGAGATATCAAGGTTCAACAGATAGAAATGTTGATGATTTTGCAGATGGTATGAAAGAATGGAATGGAACAATAAGTTATCTTCCACAAGATTGGAAAATGTTAGGATTTGCAATTGGAAGTGTTACAGATATTAGTGGAACAGCAACAGGAATTTTACATGTATTTTCAGAAACAAATTCTGATGATAGAGTTCAAGTTTCAAGTAACCCATTGTATCATTTTGCTATTGAAGATTCAAAGAATGTTGGATATGCAGGAAGTAATTTTATAAGGACAACTATTGGTGCTATGATAGATAGTTTTCAATTGATAGCAGGAGTTGGAGAAATAGTTAATTGTGAAATTGGTTACATAGCTCAGGATTCAACAATGAGTTCGGGAGCGATTGTAGCATTAGCAGCAACAACTACTAAACCATATCTTTTTAATAATATTAAATTAGAAATTCCAGACGGAACATTAGTTGGAAATGCAAAGGAAGTTACATTTAGTATCAATAATAGTATTGAAAGAGATGCAGTATTAAATGGCTCAAGAGTTGCAACAGGATTGTTACCTTTGAATAGGGCATATGAAGTTACATCATCATTGAATATGGATGATGGGAATGCAAGAACATTTTATGAGAGTTATTATATTGCGGGAAGTGAATTCAATGCAGAATTAAGTGCTTTGGGAGTTGCAGGAAGTTTATATTTGGTGTTAAGTGGATGTAAGATGTCAGATATGACAATACCAAGTCCAATGGAAGGAGTTCAAGAACAAAGTTTTACATTTGTTCCAAGCCATGTTACAGGAAGTGCATTTGATAGTATTGTTAAATACAATGCTTGGTAAAAATTTATTTAAGTTATTCTCAATTAAATTTTCTTGAGAATTATAAGCATAAAAGTGAAAGGAGGATAAAATAATAGATGGAAGAGAAATTTGTAGAAATAAAAGGAAGAAAAGTGAAAGTATTAGAAGTAAAATTCATAGATACTTTTAAGCCAGAAATAACTGAGAAAATTCAAACAATTGGTTATGCTCCAGCAATGTTGAGTATAGCAACAGATTTAACAGAAGAAGAGATTAGTAATCTTTCAAAGAGAGATGGTCAAAAAATTTGGAAAGTTTATATTGAATTGAATGAAGATTTTCAGAATACGGAAACAGAAATAAAAGAATAAATAATGACTTAGAAATATGCGAATATTTTCATTGGTCATTATTTGATGTTTATAATCTTACCCTTTTTGAGAGAGATACTGTATTCCGTTTTATAAATAAAAAAAGAAGGAAGATGAAAAAATTATCTAAAAATAAAACAAAATGGTAGGAATATTAGGAGGAGCAGTAGGTGGGGCAACAATTAGTATAATTATAAAAGCAGTTGACCAATATTCTAAAGATTTTAATAAATTAAATAAAGATTTACAGAAACAACAGACAGGATTTCAAAAATTAACAGGAATTCTTAAAGATACTGGAATTGGATATGCTGCACTTACTGGAGCTGCTTTTGGATTTGGTGTTCAATCAGTTAAAGCATATTTACAAACAGAAAGAGCAGCACAATCATTTAATATAGTTGTTGGTGATACTGCAGATATATTATTAAATGATTTGAAAAAAGCGTCTAAAGGTATGGTTTCTGATTTTGATTTAATGCAAGCTGCCAATAGAGCATTAATGTTAGGAATAGAACAAAATCAATTACCACAATTAATGGAAATGTCTGCTGCTCTTGGTAAAATTATGGGTAGAACAGTTACAGAAGCATTCAATGATATAACAATAGGTATTGGAAGACAATCTAAATTAATTCTTGATAATCTTGGTATAATTGTTAATGCTGAAGATGCATATAAAAGATATGCTTTTGAATTAGGAAAAACTGCTAATCAATTAACAGAAGTTGAAAGAAAACAAGCTTTTACAAATGCAGTTATTGAACAAGGAACAGCATTAACAGAAGCTATGAGATATGCAACAGAAACTCATACAGAAAAATTACAAAGATTAATTGCGACATGGGAAAATGTTAAATCAGCCATGGGAAAAGCAATAATTGAAAGTTATGATTGGATAGAAAGTTTAGGTAAAGCAATAGTTCTTTATGATATATTTGCAGATGATATAAAATCTCCAGAAATTTTAACTAAATTAAATGATATTGCAAATCAAATAAGAAAAATAACTGATAATACAAAAATATTAAGTCAAGAAAATGAAGCATATATGAATGATTTAAAGGAAAAAGTATCAACTATTTTTCCTAAAGAAATATCATTAGAACAAGAAAAATTAGTATTGCAAGAAAAATTAATTGAAAAATATGGAAAGGTTTCTGAAAAGATTGTAGATATAAATAAAAAAATAGAACAGTCTAAAAAAACAACTCAAGAGTTATTATCAAGTTTATCTAATATTCAAGCTGTACTTGCGGGAGAATCTGAAAAAAATATAATAATAGCAGAAAAAGAACATGATATTAATGTAGAAAAATTAAGAATGCTTGAAGCTGGAGAGATTGAAGAAACAGATAGACTAAAACAATTACAAAATGAATTAGATATATTAAGATTACAAAGAGATGTAGAATTTTCAGATATAAAGAATATAGAACAAGCAAAAAATGATATGTTTATTGCTGAACAAAAGGGATTAATAGAAACCATAGAGCAATTCAAGATAAATAATGAATTAAAGAAGAAAACATATTTAGATGAAATGAATGACTTAGAAAAGTTAGAAAGAAAAAGAAAAAAATTAGCTGATGATGAATCTGATATAGAACATATAAATAAATTAATTGATGCTATTGATAAAGAATTAGATAGATATGATATGTGGAGAACAAAACAAAATTTAATTGTTCAACAATGGAAAATATCAGAAGAACAATCTACTATAACTATGGATAGTGTCAAAAAAGATATACAAGGAGTTATTGATAAATATGATACAAATAGATTAGCCATAGAAAGAAATACTTTGGCAATAGATGCTTTAACAACAGAATCCAAAATATATGCAGAAAGAACAATAAGCGATGGTGAAAGAATAGAAGCATTATTCACAAGGATTTATCAATTACAAAAAAAGTTAGGTGGAGGAGGAATACAATCTCTTTTTGGATTAAAGAATATTGGAGACTTGATAGGAGTAGGTGATGCTATAATAAGACCAAATGGAGATATAATTAAAACTCATCCACAAGATACTCTTATTGCTACAAAAACACCGAATAAAATGGGAGGATTGAATATATATATAAATAATCTCAATGGATTTAATGCAAAGGATATTGCACATGAATTACAATCAGAATTAAATAATACAATAAGATTATAATGACGATATATACAAAACTTGAAATTGGAGGAGTTGAATATTCTCCAGAAACTATGAAAGTAGAAAAAACTATGGACAATTTTGATAGCACAAGTAATTTTACAATTGACTTTATAAACTATGCAGGAAGACATAAAAGTGATTTTAGTTTGAATGATGAAGTTGTTATTTATTCTGATAAGGATGTCAATCCATCTACAACTAAAATATTTACAGGAATTGTAGAAAATATAAAATTTAGAGGAAGTGAAAAAGATGAAAGATTAACAATACGAGGTAGAGATTATGGTGCAATTCTACAAGACATTATTATAAGTCCAAGAATTTTTAAAAATGAAGAGGCAAGTAAAATTGCAGAAGGATTGCTAATTCAAAATGCAGTAAATAGAGGAATTACATGGAATAATATTGATGCAACCGGTATAACTATTGATAGAATAACTTTTAATAATATTAGTTTATTTGATGCCTTACGAGAACTTGCAGAAATATCTGGATTTTTCTTTTATATTGATGTTAATAAAGATTTACATTTTGAGCAAAGAGATAATGTAAGTAGTGGATTAACTTTTGATAATACAAATACAACTTATGCTGATTTTACAAATACAGATAATGAGATTTTTAATAATATCTATGTTTATGGTGATAGAGTTTTAACAGGAGCAAGAGAGGAATTTAGTTCAATATCTCCAGGAAGTGTTTATACATTAGATGATAAACCTTATAATATTAGAATGATAGGGAGTGGAGCTACTAATACAACTCTACAACCAGGAGGAATCTTATATGTAAGTAATCCATCAGATACAGATGTAAAATGGCTTGTAAATTTTCAATCAAGTCAAGTAGTTATTGTTTCCGGAACAACAGGAGGAAATAATTTAGGATGGACAGGTAGTGTAATAATTGTTGAATATGATAGAAGTTCTCCACTTATAAGTATTCGTGGTGATTTAACAAGTCAATCAACTTATGGAAGAAAAGATAAGAGAGTTATTGATAGAAATATAAAATCATTAGATGAAGCAAATTTACGAGCAAATACTTTATTAGCAAAATATAAAGACCCATTAATACAAGGAGATATTGATGTTAATGGAGTTGTTAATGTTACTCCTGGAGAAACCTGTATTGTTAATATTCCTTTTCATGATATAAGTAATCAAACTTATATGATGTTAAATGCTTCATATTCATTTACAAAACAAAATAATTTTTCTAATAATGTATTGACATTGAGTGTAAATAAAAGAATAAAAGATTTTACAAGCTATATTAAAGAAGTTGAATTAAGATTAAGAAATCTTGAGGGAGCAGAAGTTGATACATCTATAACAAATATTGAATTAGCTACTGGAAGTGTAACTGTACAAGATTCATATAAAGCTATATGTAGAAGTATTGGTTCTTCATTTTATTTTCATGTTCCTGGACATAATCAATTAAATTCGCCTACTGCTTTATTAGGAGATATGAGACTTGGCAGTATAGTTAAAAGTGGATAAAAGGAGGTAAAGATGGGAATAACAACACATGGATTATCAATTTGTGCAGCAGCATTAATAGGAAGTTATACTACAAATCATTATATTGGAGTTGGTATCGGTTCAACTGCATATATATCTGGTAATACTGTTTTAGTAAGTGAATTTGATAGAAATCAAGTTGATACAAATGATTTAGGAACAGCAGAACAAGTTACTATGATAGCGAATTGGGCACCCAATGATATTAGTGGATGTATCTTAAAAGAATTTGGAACTTTCACTTTAGGTAGTGCAATGTTAAATCGTGAAGTGTTAATAGGAAGTTTGGTATTTGATGGTGAGCAAGAACTTCAAGTGCAACAAGTAATTAAATTTGTAATATAATTATATAATTTAAAAATAAATAAATTTAAAAATCACAAAATATTAATATATAAATAAAAATGGCAGAACTTTATAGTCAATATGCATCTGGAGTACAGTTTACAGCAGGAGCGATAGTTGGGAGTGCTTTGGGAACTTCTGGAATTAATCCTCTTGTGGATAGATTGAATAGTATTACTCAATCTGATAATAATATTTTAATTACTGGTTCTTTTACTAATAATAAAACTTCTTATTGGAATTGTATAGGATTAGCCTTTAAAGAAGCAATAGATTATACAACACCGGCATCAAATTTAGTTTTTTATTCAGAAGCAGATGGTTCTTTTGCGACAAGTGTAGGTAATTCAAAAGGAATGACATCAGTAAATGGAATACCAAATGGAGCAATTATAACAGGAGCGATAGTATATGCAAGTGCAGGAGGTGCAAGTACATCGTGGATATTAAGGAGAACAACTTTAAGTGATGGAACAACATCAGATATGGCAACAGGAGAATTTAATGTAGAAGATACAACAATAACAAATGGAACAGTTGATAATTCAGTTTATTCTTATTGGATTTTCAGTAATGATTTAGATGCATCTAAATCAATTTATGGTGCGAGGATAACTTATACAACAAATTGGATTTAAAATGAAATTTATAGATTTTATTAAACAATTTTTTGAAAAAAAACAACCAGAATTAACAATAGTAAGACTCTTAATACCAGATAATGAATTGAAAAAAATATTTAATTGTTGGTCATTAATAATGGATAAACAATATAAACTCTATTCCTTTGATGAAGTATATGATTTTATTAAATATGATAATTTAAGTTTTAAAAAATATAAATCTGAATACCACGATTGTGATGATTTTGCATTAATCTTGTTGGGTAGATTAAAAGAAAAATTTGAAGGAGGAGCATTTGGATTAGGACTTTCAACTACTCATGCTTTTAATGTTTTTGTTGATGATAAAAAAATATTATGGATTATAGAACCACAAACCGATACTTTTTTCAGACCTATTAATACAATAAAATATAAACTAAGTAAAGTTATATTTTGATAATATATATTCTAACCATATAAATGAACATTTAATAAATACATTTAAAAACAATAAATAATTAATAATTATACCTCAAAATGATACTTTATACAATTGAAAAGGAGGCGAAAATAACATGGCAAAAGAAATGAACTGGCCAGCACTTCTGACTGTCGGAGTTATTTGCATCTTATTAGGTGGACTAATAGGAGCATTTGGCTTTGCGACTACTGAAATTGTAGAGAAAACAGTTACAGTAGAGAAAGAAGTAAAGGTTCCAGTTGAAGTGGAAGTTACTAAAGAAGTCATCGTAGAAGTACCAGCTCCAAGTGTTCTTGATAAGGCACTTGCAACATTCCTGAAAGCAGTTGAAGATGAAGAAGATGAAGCAGGAAATGATATAACTATCCTTGAATATGAAGAATATGATTTTAATGAGATTAGTGTATCAAAAGTTTATGATGATTATAATGTTACTTATGTTGATGATTGCACAGTGGTTGATTTTAAAGTGAAATTAAAATTTAAAGTTGAAGGTGAAACATCACATAGAATGACTTATAATGTTACAGTAACTTATCAAGAAGATGAAGATAGTACTGTAAAATATACATAAATCTAATTCAACAAAACAATTTATTATTTTTTTTATTTTAATTTTTTTATAGTGGGAGAGTATATGTAAAATATATATTAATTATATATTGAAAGGAGGTAAAACAAATATGGACATGAATATGGTAGCAAAAGAAAAATCTTGGTATATGAGTAAAACAAAATGGGCAGGTATTTTAGGTGGTGTTGGAATGATATTGCCTGCATTAGTAACATGGCTTACTGATGGCACATTATCAGTCACACAAATTTGGACTGGAGTTGTAGTTATTCTTGGAGTCTGTGGAATAAGAGACTTACCTGTTTTAAATAAATAAAACCTTATATAGAATAGGTGTTTTTTGAAAATTTCATATATAAAAACACGCTGTTTTTACACCTATTCTTATAATTCTAATCAATTATACATTAAATTTTCTTTTTCCCAAACCTATATATAAAAAGAGGACATTCTGGGGATAAACAATCTTTCCAAGATTTTACATCTCCAGCACAACAACTCTCTTTACAATACTGCTTTACTGCCTTTAATGGTGTTAATTTTTTTTCTGTCATCATATATTTTGATATATAGTTTATAATAACTCAATGATTTTCTTTGCTGAATTATCCCAAGTAAAATTTTTACTATCTTGTTCTGCTTGTTTTCCCATTTCTTTTATTTTATCTTGATTTTCAAATGCCCATCTTAATGATTTTTTTAAGAAATCCATTTTTGGAATAGCCCATTTCACTCCTTCATACATTGGTATTTCTTCTGAATCTTGTAATTCATAATCTATAAACATGCTATTATCAGCAGTCATATAATCAGTTTGTCCTCCAAAAGAAGTCTGGATAGTTGGCAAACCACAACTCATTGCTTCAAGTCCTGGTAAGTTAAATGACTCACATCTTGTTGGACAAACAAAACAGTCTGCTTGGTTATATAAATCATTTAACTTTTCAAACGGAAGGATATCACAATTAATATGAATTGGTGCTCTGTCCTCTGGAAGATTGAGTTGTTGTAATGCTTGGTTTATAATCTCAGGATTTATGTATGCTGGATTGAGTTTGATTATAAGCTTAACTTTGTCATCTTTTTTGAATTCTTCTGCAAATGCTTTTATGAGATATTGAACTCCTCCTCTATCCCAAGATGTTCCGCGCCATCCTTTATTGCATATGAATTTGAAAGTGTCTCCTAACCTATTACGCTCCGATTTCAGGTGGATATCATCTTTCAATGTCGGAACAGCATCTTGGAGACTATGAAATATATTTCTATCTACACCATGTGGAATTACTTTTATTTTATCTATAATTAATTTTTTTAAGTGTTCGTTAAGTGGAATTATTGTATTTAATATTGCTTGTTTAGTATGTTCACTTGGAACAAAAATATAATCTATTTTATTATTATAAAATTCTTCACACCATGAACGAGGTACTTTGTCTCCCTCCCAAATAACATATCCAATATTTTTTCCTAATCCAGTAAACAATTTCCACATATGTGGCATCGCAATAATTAGATTATAATCATCTTTTCTTTCTGGTTTGGTAAGCATATCTAATTCAGCATCATTGACATGTTTAACCCAATCTGGTGGTGCTTGTGTTGTTATTCTACAATCTGCTACTTTATATAAAGCATTTGCTAATTGGCGAGTGTGTGATGAGTAGCCATCTGAACCAAATATGCTTCCAACAATATTAATTTTTTTCATTTTAAAATAGGTTTAAATTTTTGATGTTTTAGATTTAATTTTGTTTCTTCTAAATAATCCCATGGATTATATCCATATATTACATAATCTCTAAAAGATTGTAAAGATAATTCTTCAATAAAATCTTCTATATCTGTTTCATTTAAAAAATTTCTTATGAATTTTTCTACTCTTTTTGGACAATTAATTATTTTGAATTTCATTTAAACTTACTCCTATATTCTTCTAAAAAATCACCTTTTTCTTTATAAATTTTTTGAGTAAATTTATTTAGCAATTCATTATTCCTTTGTAATCCTACCATATATTCATTTGTTCTTTCTCCTCCACTTGGAGTTTGAAGATGATAAGCGATTGCTCCTGTATCGACACATATCTTATATCCTTCCAATAATGCTCTAAAACTAAACCATTGTTCTTCTCTAAATGAACAAAATCCAAGATTGTCTTCATACTTCACTTTTTCGTGAACTTCTCTTTTAATAAGAGCCATACTTCTAAAATTTGGACTTGGTATAACTTCTTTTGTAATATATTCCATTCCACATTCATCACCAAAATAGATTATTTCTCCTTTATCATTTAATTTCACATCACTTATAAATGGCTTAACAAATTTTGTATCTCTTTTTATAAATGGAACTCCACAATGTGGAACTAATCCAGATGCAATATCCCAACCATCATTAAGACATTTAACAAGTCTTTCAATATAGTCTGGTTCTAAAAGGTTATCATCATCGAGTCTTAGTATCGCATCTGCATCGCTGACTTCTAAAATCTTTTCTACCATATTTCTTCTTAATCTCGTAACACCTAACGGAATGTCATTTCTCCAAATTAAAACATTATGATTTTCTAATTTCATCCTGCTTATTATCATTTGAATAAAATGATAATTCTGGTATGGTACACCGCTTCTATCGTCATAAATAAAAACATCAAATTCTTGATGTGTTTGTGTTCGGAGACTTTGAAGTAATAATGCTAATTCAGTGGGTCTGTCTTTTGAACATATCATTATATCTACTTTCATTTTAAATCCTCCATAGTAATATTGAATAATTCAGCTAATACGTCTACTTGACCTTGTGCATAAATATCTTCTCTTGCACTTACATGATTTTTTTCATTTTTAATTAACCACTTAACTTTACTAATTGCTATTTGTTTTAATTTTTCTTTAGCAAGGTCAAACTCTGCTAACATTGTTCCTTGCATATATGGTTTAATATCTTTTAAAGTTTTTGATTTCATTTTAACTTTTCAATCTCCTCTCTTCTATTGTGTAAGTATGCTTCAGTCATATCATCTGTCCTCGAATTAACAGCACTTTTGCCACCAATTCCTTTATAGAAGATAATATCTTTAGAGTAATCAGGTTTATTAAAGTATAGTCCTTCATATTCCCATTTATATCCTTTATATTTTGTTGATGGTTTTGCATCATTATAAATCTTGCTTCCAGGATATGGAGTAAGAATGTTTATATCAAAGTCATCTGGCTTTGCTTCTTTAATCCATTTTACAGACATCTCTACATCTTCTTTTGTTTCTCCTGGATGTCCGAGTATTATAAACGATTCGTAATGTATTCCATTATCACCGATTATTTGTCTTGCTTTTAAGTTTATATCATATGTTGTTAATTTTTTTATTGTCTTTAGAACTTTATCTGAACCAGATTCAACTCCTGTACACAATTTGACAAATCCTGCTTCTCTCATCCATTGAACAGATTCAGGATGTTTAACAATTAAGTCACTTCTTACAAATCCTCTATGTTGATAATCTCTTTTGGTTAATTCAATACATAATTGTTCTAATCTTTTTGGATTAACATTTATTTCATCATCATACCACATAAAAGATTTATATCCAAATTGTTCATTTAAACTATCCATTTCTTCTAATACTCGTTCTGGTGAATGCACTCTAACCTTATTATACATTTCAATATCTCTTCCACAACAAAATTTACAAACAAATGGACATCCCCTTTGAGTTTGAATATTTGTTGTTGGTAATCCATTTAAAGTATATTTATAAGATAGAGTGTCTATAAACTTTCTATTCGGAATTGGTAGTTCATCTAAATTTTTTATAACACCACCATTCTGCCATCCTTTATCAAGTATATTTTTTATGTTCTCTCCCTCTCCTTCAAATATTGTTCCAAATTCTTCTAAACTTTTTATGTTTATATCATCAATTCCTTTTCTTCTTAATGAACCAACTGCATTGGCATGTGGACCTCCGATGATTGTATTAACAAATCGATTTTCATCTTTAAGAGCTTTCATCATATTATAAACCATTGGAAATTGTGGTGTTGTAGAACTGAAACCATAATAATTAAAATCAAATGCTCTTTGTCTTATTTTGTTTATATAATCTTTTTCTCCAGCAAAATCAATTAATTCAACATCATATTTTTTATCTAACATTGTTGCTACTCTAACTAAACCGATATTTGGAAATACTCTCTCATTTATAAGAAATGGACTTGGAGGATTTATCAATGCTATTTTCATTTTATTTGTTTTCCTAAACTTATTAATTTATTTGTAATATATTTGAATTGTTGTGGTTTATTTGTCTTTAACCAAAATGTAAACCATATTGCATTCATATGTGCTCCCCAATTTCCAAATTTGTGATGTTGTAAGCATAAGGTAATTCCATTATCAACATCCCATCTCATTCCTTTTAATCCTTTTGGTAATATATGGTGTGCTTGACAGTTATGTCCGGTAACTGTTTTGAAACATACTTGACACTTCCATTCATCTCTATCTTTAACTTTCTTTTTCCACATTTCATCAAGTTCTCTTAATTCTGTTTTTTTAGATTTTATTTTTGTCATTCTTTTTTCTCCTTAATTCTTTTTTAATGCATTTTTTACATATGACAATTTCAGCATTATTTCTTAATTTAAAAACTGGCTCTGAATAACTTACTTCTTCTCCACAAACATCACAATTAAAAGGCATGGCTCTCTCCTCCATCAACTGTTATACAAGCTCCATTTATATGGGATGCTAAATCTGAGCATAAGAATGTAACTATGTTTGCAACATCTTCTGGTTTGCCAATTTTTTCTGGTTTGTATGGAAATGGTTTACCAACATCGATATGTCCAGGACAAATTGTGTTAAATGTTACTTTTCCACATCTTCCTGCCAATGATTTCATCATTGCTATTTGAAATGCTTTACAAGCAGTAAATGTTTGATTATCACCTTTTTCTTTTCCATATATACTTGCAATTGTAATAATTCTTCCATCTATCTTTCCCAATGCCATAAATTGATGTGTTAAATTCAAAAAAGGATTTAAGTTTATATTTATAATTTTATTAAATTCATTCCAAGTTCCTCTTCCTCCTACATTATTTATAAGGAAATCTATATCTGGAATTTCTGGAATATCATTTTCTAAATCAACTCCTTCACTTCTACTCCAACTGATACATTCTACTCCTTCTTCTTCTAATGCTTTCTTGATAGCAAGTCCAATTCCTTTGCTACCTCCAGTAATTAATGCTTTTTTTCCTTTAAGGTTTAATTCCATTTTCCTCCCTCATCTTTTTAATTATAAAAAATCCTTCTCTTTCTTTGTTCTTACAATTTGTACATACCAAACTACTATTACTTTTAGATACTTGTTTATTGCAATACTTACATTTACCTGGAGATATACTTCTAATCTTTAAATGTTGTTTTTTTGTTAATTGCCAACTCATTTTAATTCCATTTTCTTAATCCTAATTTTTTTAATTCATCTTTATTTAATTCAGTTGGCAAACAATAAAGTATTCCACGATAAGATAAGCGAGGACAAAGCCAAGCATAATTCAAATTGTCCAATGTTTCATAATCAACTTCTAATCCTGCTTCTTTCATATCTCTTGCATTTGGCTTAACAATATCACATCCTTCAAGTGTATTAGTATAGAAAAAGAAGTTTCCATTTATGTTTTTTAATCTACTTCTTAATAAATTTATATCAAGGTTTATTCCATCATATGTTATTCCACCAAGTCCATTATGAAAATCATGAACTATAATAATTGAATCTTTAAATTTTTTCATACTTTCAAGTTCTTTTAGAATTATAAATCTATCTTCTTTTGGAATTCTTGGGTCGTAGAAATGTGCATCCAAGAAAAATATATATTTGTCTAAAGATAATCGACTTAAAAAATCAGGACTATTATCATTTATAACCAAAACATTTTTATGTATTTTTAATTTTTCTTTTGCACTCTTGTAAAATGCTTGTTGTTTTTCACAAGTCATAACAAGATTAAAGTTTTTGCTATGAAGACGAGCGTTTATACCATGAAATGTTCCGGTTTCTATGAAAGTTCTTATTTCATATTTGTCACGAAGATGTTTGATTACTTCAATTACTTTTTTGTCTGTCCAACTCATATATTAAAATCCTCCTTTATCTTATATTTTTCTTTTAGTTTATTCCAACATTCTTCACAAAAAGTAATAGATTTTCCTAAATTACCACACCCACAATCATCACATTCTGGATACCATCCATCTTCTATTTGATTACTCATTCTGCAAACTCTCCTACTTTCCATTTTTTCTTCATATAAACAAAAGCATCTTTTTTTAATTGGTCAATATCATCTACTTTTTCATGTTCATGACTATGCACATAATCAGGTCTATGCTGAACCCAGTAATCTATTGTATAAACTTGAAGTCCTGCTTGTTTAACTGCATAAGTATAATCTATATCAACTCCCCAACCTAAAGGAATATTCTCATCATATCCTCCAATCTTTTCAATTGTTCTATATGGAATATAAGTACACCAAGCACCAACCCAGAAAAAACCATTTATAAATTCAGGTCCAGAATGTCCTCCTCCTCCCCAACAAGTAACTAAACCACAATCTTCTCTTTCATCTGCAATTCTATTCATCTCTTTAAGCCAATCAACATCATATTTTCTTGGAAAAATTACATCTGTCTGGAAGAGAAATAAATCTTCTTTCCTCTCTTTTGCAATTTGAAATAAACGATTATATGCTTTTAATGGTCCTTCTTTTGGAGTATGTATTACTTCAACAAAGCTATAAAACTTTGCTAACTCATCACAGAATTCTGGAGTTCCATCATCTGAATCTGATACCAATAAAATTATTTTATCTCTAATCATTGTTGAATTTAAAAAAGTATAAAATGCATATTTTAAACTTTCTAATTGTTTAAATATTGGAATTCCAATTATCATTTGTTCATATCCCTCCCTCTTAAAAAAGATTGTAATGTCAACATATTATTTATAATCTGTTTTCTACTCATTCCTCTTCCTTTCATAAACTCATATGGAACAGCATCTTCAGCATTATCTTTTGAATCTTCAAACCTACAAAGTAAATGATTAAATTTGTCATATTCCTTGCTTATAAACTTAATTCCATATTTTTCTGGATTTGTTGATATAGGGCTTCCAGGATATGGTTGAAGTGAAGATAATAAAACTAAATCCGGATTATTTTTAATTATAAATTTTTTTGTTTTATCAACTATGTCCTCTTTTTCTCCAGGTAAGCCATTAAGCAAATATATTCTTGTCTTTATATTATATTTTTTACAATATTCAATTGTTCGTTCTACATCTTCTATTTTAATATGTTTGTTTGCAAAATCTAAAACATCTTGGTCACAAGATTCTAAACCAAATGATAATTCAACAAGTCCACTTTCCTTTGCTTTTCTTAATGTATCTTCTGTAACAGTTGCCCTTACTTGTCCTCTCCATTTAATGTTTTTCGATATAAGCATATCTAAATATTCATCAGCATTCTTTGGCAAACATATTTCATCTTGTAATGCTAATCCTTCTATTCCATATTCAGATTTTAAATAATCTATTTCATCTGATATTTTATTAATAGCATTTCTTCGTATCTTATCTCTTGTATAATTTGCACAGAATGAACAACCAAATGGACAACCAAAACTGAATTGTGCTGTTGTCGACCTTATTTTATCGGTTTTAAATAAGTTATCATTTATTATTTTATCTTTACTTAAAAAATGTCTTCTTGGAAAAGGATAATCTCCTTTTGGTTCTATTTGATATTTAGATTTTAGATTTGGAAAATCTTTTACAATTTGTTTTACAACTTCTTCTCCTCTTCCAATGCAAATAGAATCGAATCCTTTTGTTTCATTTGGCAATATAGATGGATGTGGTCCTCCAGCGATATGTTTTGATTCTGGATAACTTTCTTTTATTTTTTTTGATATATTTTGAACCTCTTTTAAATCCGGACTTGCTATTGTATAAAAATATAAGTCTGCTTTATTAACTTTTTTAGGTCCATCTCTAAAGTCAGTAAAGCTTATATCAACTCCTTGCTCTTCGAGTATTGTTGCTAAATACATTTGTGTTAATGGCTGTGCTCTAAGTGGTTCCTTCCAATAAGACCAACTTGGTATTACAAAATTAACTGATACCATTATTTACTTCTCCTTGCTACTTCATTTATTTCTGCACATCGTTGACAAAGATATTCTTTTGTATCATTATTTATATATATTGCAACATCATTACACATACAACATCTTTTAACTTCTTCAGGCATTTTTTCTTTGTCCCTCCAGAACATCTTTTATGATTTCTTCAAATTTCCATTTCGGCTTCCATTCAGGATAATCTTTTTTGAATTTATCAACACAAGGTAATTGCAATGTTACATCATGTTTTCTTAACAAACTTTTATCAAGTTGTTTTATAATTCTATCTTTTAATGGTGAAAGTGAAATCATAAAGTCAAGCATTTCTCCAATTTCTTTACTATCTATTCCTCCTATGTTATATGCTTCACCAAATCTTTTTGGTTGAGTTAGAATTAAATAATATGCTTCACAAGCATCCTCAACATGTGCCCAAGTTCTAATGGAATTTAGGTTTCCGTGTTTAAGAATATATCTCTGCCCCAAAGCAATATTCATTTCTACACTTGGATTTGTTGCAAAATCTTTTTCCATTTCAACAATCTGTTTTGCAAAATTAACTTCAGCACTTAACATTTTTCTTCTCTGGGAAGTGTGCGTAAACATCCTTGTTGTAATTGTTTTTAATCCATAATTTGTATAATACATTCTTGCCAACACATCTGCAAGAACTTTCCCACAAGCATAAGGATTTGCTGGATTAAAAACTTGATTTTCTTTTATTGGAACATCTTTTTCTTCTACAAGTCCATAAACTTCTGATGACGAGCAGATGTGGATTATTGGGTCATAATTATCTCCAGTACTTATTTTTATATATTTATAAGATGGATTGTCTCCATATTCATCTACTTGATAACCATATTCGAAATTTTCTTTACAAATCCTAACTGCTTCTAATAATTTATAAGTTCCTAATCCATTTGTTCTTATACTCTCTTCAGGATGGTCGAAACTATCTCCCACAAAACTTTCTGCTGCTAAATGAGAAATAGCATCTGGTTTTTCTTGCTCTATAACTTTAATGCAATTTGATAAGTCATTCATATTCATATGAACTAATTTTATTTTATCTTTTATATGTTGTATGTTAGACATATCTTCTTGCCATCTCATAGTTCCTACTACTTCATGTCCTTTTTCTAAAAGCAAGTCTGCCAAGTGGCTTGCTACCATTCCATTTATTCCAGTTATTAGTATTTTCATTTTAATGCTGCTGCTATTGCTATTATAACAAAGATTATAAGATATAAAGCTATTTCAATTCCATAAGCAAATACATTCCACCAAAAACTAAACAAAGGTGTCTTGTTTATAATCAATGCCAATAAGTTTGCACAAAGTAAAATTGTCGATATTGCTACCATTATTTTGTTCCCTCCTTTAATTTATATACTACATCATTATGTTTTGCATTTATATATGGTTCTTCAGTTCCTTCAACTATAATACTATCTTCTAAAAATTCTCCTGTATGAGCAATGTAAGGTTCGGTTATCATTACTTCTCCTTCATTCATAATGAATTCTTCTGTTTCATAAGTTTCTTCTCTATCAAAAGCAATATCAGCAACTTTTAAATAATATTTTATTTTTCCTTTTAATAAATATCTAATCTCTCGGTAAGTGTGATAATGATTTCCAAGTATCTGTCCTTTTCTTACTTTCAGAATCTTAACTTGTTTACAATCAAAATCTCCATTAAACATTTCAAGTATGTCTCTTCTCTCATCACTATGCGCAAGTTTTATTGGATATATTTTTACTCCTTTCATTTTAATATACCGTTTGTGTCCCATATTGTTTATTCATACAAATATCTATTTCTTGTTTTAATATATTCTTCATTTCTTTTTCTTTTTTAGTTTTGAAAAATAAAAAGTATTTGATATAAAATACTCTTGGTTCTAATTCAAATATATGAAAATCTATTTTCATTTTCCAAATACTCCGGTAGGAATTTCTATTAACAAAGTAGATTTTCCTTGTTTAGCTCTTCTTAATGCAATTCTATATGAAGGTATTACCTCATCTTCATTTTCTATTTTAAAAACCTCGATATGTTTACACATTGCTTTTAATCCAACATAATGGTCTTGACAATGTTGTGCTCCAGGATATAGAGGTTTTATATTTCCAATTTGTGTTCTAATAATAACTCCGGGTTTCCATTCTCCTTTTGACATCTCTTCAACTTTATCTAAATGATTTATAAGTTGATTTGTCGCACATATCAAAAAATCTATTCTTGGAAAAATACTTATTGGAATAAATCCTTCCAATGCTAATCCTATTGATATTCCCATTTGAGTATCCTCGAAGACTGGCATTTCAATTTTCTTTTCTTTTAGAACTCCTTCACAACTTCCATACATTGGACTACCGCCATAAACAATTGTTTGTCCTATGAATATTGATTTCTCTTCTTTTCCGAGCATTGTCATTGCTTTACATAAGTTTTCTTGATATTTTTTATTGTTCATTTTAATTTTAATTCTTTTTTTAATTTAATAAAATCTCTTTGAGTTATTCCAATTCTTCCATTACCATATAAAACAATATATGGATAATCCATTGATTCTTGTTTCCAAATACCAATAATTTTTGTTATATCTAAATAACCATTCCCTAAATTAATAAATTTATTTATAAGCATTATAATCTCCTTGTGATTTAAATTTCTTTTTCTTAAATATAACCCATTCACCAATTCCGTAATGAGGATAATATCTAACATATGTATAATGTATAACATTAGATGGCCATCCCCATGTTCTTCCTCCCCAAACTTTTTTAGTTGGAGAGTTACATCCAATAGCATTATCTTCTATTATAAAAGTTATAGGTAATTTATTTCCATTAGCATATTTTATTGCTTCATGAAAACATCCCATCTCTGATGCCATGTCTCCTACAAAGCACCAAACATGAGCTTTATGGTTTGGTTCAACATCTACTTTTCCATCCTTGTCTAAACAAGGTATTTCCCACTTTCTTTTTATTCCCATAGCAACACCAAGAGCAATCGGAATTATTCCACCAACAATTGCTGATGTAAATATTTTATGTGTTCTTGAATTAATATGACTTGAGTTTGCATTCTTTATAATCTCATCGGTAAGCCATTTTTTATCTTGTGATTTTAATAGAGCATGATAGTGCGAGCGATGAGTTGAGAATATCCAGTCTTGTGGTTTAACTTTTTTAAATATTTTTATAAGAGCATCTTCATTTCCTCCTGAAAGATGAACCGGTCCATATGTTTCTCCTTTTTTAAATTCTTTAATAATATTCTTTTCAAAATCTACCAATTCTTTTTTATTCATATTTCACTCCTTCTTCTAATTTACTCATTTTGATTGCATACTCACAAGTCATCTTACAATTCTGCATCATGTATTCATCACAGAACATCATATTGAATTTAATTGGGTCGCATTTATTTCTATTCATTATTGTTCTAATAGTTTCTCCGTGTATCATATTTTCGTATTTCATAATATTCCTCCAAAATCATATCCTTGTGATTTACAAAGTTCAGCAGCCAAACAATCTAACTTTAAATCTTTTCTCTCACCAGTCAATTGGCTTATGACATTTTTAGCATTACTTCTTACTCCATTAACACTATGAGTGAATTTTAATAAGTGGTCTTGATTTGATTTGCCTTTTCTTGCTTCAGATTCATTTTGCCAAATCACTTCATTCGATAACATAATTATTCCTAATGCTCTTATAAATTGTCCCCATTCAGAAATCTTTTTTGTCTTCATAATTGTATGAATATCATCCATAATTAGTTTTGCCTCATCTTCATATTCTTTTTTATGTTGTGGTATTTTAATTGACTTGAGTGTTACTATGTATAATCTATCAACCAGTTCACTAAGAGTCAAATTATATTTTCTCATTTTTCCCATTCCTCGTCAAACACTTTTTTACATTCGTCCATTGTTTTAGCTTGAACAATTAAATTTTTGTAATCAAAAGTTGCTCCATTAACACCAATTACTTTTTCTGTTTTATTTATTATACTTTCGATTTCTCTTTCTTTTTCTGTCATTTTTTCTCTCCTATTAATAATTGTTGTGAGAATAACCATTCTTTTGGAGCATCTCTTATATTAAAATATTTACTTAATTTTTCTACCCACCAATCTTTATCTTCTTTGATAATATGTGTAGCATCTGCTTCAAGATTTGGGTCACCTTCAAATGGTATTGAAAATATAAAAGCGCCATCTCTATTACATTCATTTTTTAAAACAATTTCTAAATCTTCATATAATAAATGTTCTAATATGTCTATAAATAAAATTAAATCATAATGCTTATTTATAAAAACATTTGTTATATCATTAACTATAAGTTCTCCAATATTATCATTCCAATATTTTCCAACATACTTGCTTATATCTACTCCTGTATATTCTATTTCTGGATTAATTGTTTTTGCTGCATATCCAAATAATCCAAATCCACATCCTATATCTAAAATTGATTTTGGATTAAACTTATCAAACCAATTCCTTATCATCATAAAGTGTTTTGCTTCTAAATTTTTTCTATCTGCAAAATAAAATTCATCTTTATCAATTTCATATCTATCGCAAATTTGTTTTGGTAATTCAAGAGGATTAATTTGTCTTGTGGGATACACTCCTAACAAGTGACTTATTTTCCATTGCTTTAAAAATTCTTGATTATGAATTATGCTATCTTTAGCATGTTGTTTATATCTTTTTAATATATAATCCATATAGCTTACTGGCAAATGTCCTAAGTGGAAAATTGTTGTTGCTCGATATCTTTGTGATTGTCCACCTTTTGTAACTAAAATAGGATGAGAATGTTCTGGGTAATACTCAGCATCACTTATCTTAAATAATCTATTTGGAACATAATGCTCTTGAACAGTTGCATCTTCATGTCCTAAATCTCCTATAAAGTGTCTCATCTTTACTTGCCAAGCACCTCCAAGTTTTTGTGTTTGTGGATTGTTTATAAACTCTCTAATTTTTTCTAAGTCTTCAATTAGTTCGTCTTCATCAAGAACAAGACACCAATCATCTGGATAGTTTTCTTTAAGATGTTCCAAATATCTTTGTCTACATTTTCCATTTGTTGCTGGGTCTGTTTCGTCCCAAAAATTATAATGTTCTTCTACATCTTTTGTAACTGGAAATGGTAAAAAATTAGCACTTGTCCAATACAAAATCTTGTCAGCATCTTTAACACTATCCAAACACATCTCAGCAAAATGTTTCTTTCCTGGTCCCATTATTACAACTATTAACTTAACCATTTTATTCCCTCCTTCTTATAAAAATTAATCATTTCTTTAATGCCATCTTCTAATTTAACTTTTGGTTTATATCCTAACTTTCTAATTTCAGAAGTATCAACATTGACTCTTTGCGGTTGAGCTGTTTCTGGCGGTAGAAAGTTTATTATCTGTGGAACAGTCCAATTATAACCAACTTCTTTAAAAATCATATTAGCAACATCAACCAATTTTACTTCTTCATTTCCTGAAACATTATAAGCTTTATTTTTTGTTTTACCCCAATTATCTACAAGCAAGTTTATTCCATCAACAAAATCACTAACATGTGTGAAATCTAATGTCTTATTCGCATCACCATATAATGGTAATTTTTCTTCTTTTAATGCTTTTATGCACCAAGTTGTTAATAATCTACTTGTAACATCATGAATAGGACCATAAACAGTGCTTGGTCTTATTATGATATGTTCAATTCCGTAACATTCTGTATATCCCTTTACAAGATTTTCTAAATATTTTTTACTTGCAGTATAAGGATTTTCATTTACACTTAACACTCTGCTACTTGAAAATGCTACAATCTTTGGTATATTATTTTTTCTACAAAATTCCATAACTTTATGAATTCCATCTGCATTATTTATGTGAGGTAATTGTGGATAATCAATCCCTTCTTGAATTTTACAATGAGCTGCAAGATGATATAAAATATCTGTCTTTTGTGTTTTTGGATTTAACTTAACTCCATCTAAACTTAATACATTAAATCCTTCTCGTTGGTCTATCTGAAGAATACAATTATGTTTTTTATCTAAACTTTTTTTTAGATATGTTCCGATTAATCCTGAATTTCCTGTTATTATGTAATTCATTGTAATATATTTTCCTTTTTTAATTTATCTAAATTGTATTCTGATTTATCATAAATTTCAAATTTCATTTTTTTAGCATTAGGAAATTTCTTTTCAAATTTAGATGCTTTAATAATTAAAAAACCATTATTGTTTATCCAATTATTATATGGAGGCATTTTAAAAAAATCTTTCCCTAATAAATTATAAATTAAATTACTTCCTGAAATCATATATACTTTTCCTTCCCAATTTTTATATTTATATTTTTTGATTTCACAATCACAAATATCTTTGTGTGTATCACAAATCAACCAATTTATCATTATTTTCATTTTAGTAATTCCTCTATTAAACTACACCACTGCTTTCCAACATTTTCCCAGCTATATAATTTATTTACTTTTTCAATTCCAGTATTTCCAAATTGCTCTCTTAGTTCTTTATTAAAATATAAATTGTTTAAACACTCAACACAATGGTTATCATCCATTATTGCTCGCTCTACATTCCATGAACCGGTAAGTTCTGAAGCAAGTTTTACTGGCAATCCACATTGTCCATCTTCAATAAGTAATTCTTGAGTAGTTGTATAATCGGTAGCAATTGTTGGTATTCCACAAGCATGTGCTTCTAAAATTGGTACTCCAAATCCTTCTCCAGAAGTTGTAAGTAAAAAACAATCCATTGCATTATAAACTTCATTCATTTTTTTATAATCAAATCCGTTAAAAAATGACATCCCAGAAAAAATAACCCTATTATTTAATTTATATCTATTAATCAAATTCATCATATCAAAAGGTGCAGCAACATCATATGGGTCGGTATGCATAAACAATACTGCATCTGGTTTATCTTTACAAAATAAAGAAAAAGATTTGATTGTTCTATCAAGCATTTTTCTACCTTGATTTCTGGCAACAACACCAACAACATACTTTCCTTGCAATCCAAACTTTATTTTACATTGTTCTTTTTCTTCTTTTGATAATGGATAATATATTTTTGTATCAATAGCATGAGGAATATATTTTGTATCCATTCCATAAAGTTCTTTTACTTGTCTCATTCCAAATCTTGCCATAGCAACTGGACAATTAACTTTTTTCAAAATATTTTCACATCCCAATGGCATTCCTCCTCCACCATCAGAAGGATAATAAAAGATTGATTTTGCTGGACTAAAATCAAAATTAAGTAACCAAGGATAAGTCATAAAGGTGTCAAGAAGAATTCCAAAAACATCAATATTATATTTTTTGATATAAGGCATCAATAAATTTTGTGCATATGCTTGTGGACTTCCTCCAAGAATTGTAAAATTAAATTTTGTTCCATCTTGAAGAACAAGTCCTTTTGGTATTGTTTGTCCGATATAATTATGTCCAATAAAATAAACTTCATGTCCTGCTTCGGCTAATTTATTACAGATATTCCAACTTATGGTTGCATAACCGGTAACAGTCATTGGTGAATCTGAAAGCCAAAGAATTCTCATTTTTTCCACATCCATTTTATAAAATTTGAAATAACCATAAAACCTATAAACCCACATAATAATTTCCAAGGCTCAAACCTTGTAATATATAATATACCAACAAATATAATTACTGGAATATAAATTCCAAAATCATCTAATATCATAAATAATAAATCATAACTATCTTTCATTTTTTCTTCTTTGGAATATAATAAGTTATCTCACAAACATGCTCTTCACCACAACAACTACATACCCCTGATATTTTTTTCTTAACTTTGAGTTCTTTATATCCATCAATTCTTGTTCCATCTCCATAATCATCAAAACTTCCATTTGTTGTATTAACCATATTTCTCCAGACCGCTGGTTTTCCACAAATTGGACAATTGTTATTTTTTATTTCATCTGCTTCTATATAACAATCTGTTGTCCAATAATGTCCAACTTCATCTAAAAACTGACTATATCCTTCGTATGACATTTTATTTAAAAACTATTGTTCCTCCACCAACAAAAATTCTTTTTGATTTATCAATCTCTATATCATTAACAGTCATTTTACATCCACTTTCAAAAATTATTGAATTGCCAGAAACACATAATCTAAAAAGACATTCTTCAAATTTATGTGCAATAATACGCGGAATTGTTATAGAATAGTTATCACCAGTTTTGTTATTGGTAGTAGTTTTTCTTATTTGGTATTGTAATGCAGGTCCTCTGTATGCGATTTTGTCACTCTCCTTTAATTTAAAATTATATAATTTAAATTTCTTTTATTTTTAAATTAATATATAATCAAGTAATATATATAAAAATATAATTTATTTATATATCTTACAATACTTCTCTGGAAAACATAAGTCGTATCTCTCAAACAAATATTGTAATTGTCTCTCTTCATAAACACAATGCTTAAATTTCCTTTCTGTAAGATTGTCTTTTAGAATTTGGAACACTTCTTCTCTTGTATATCCAGAATCACGAAAAAATAAAATTAATAAATATCTATCATTCCATCCTGCATCCCTTTTCAATAATAATTGTTTTATAAAGTTAGGAGATTTAGTTGCATAATCTGCATTCAAATTATTTTCAAAATTAGAATTGTCAACAATAATTTTATCACTAAATTTATCTGATTTATAATCATATCTTGAAACATCGAATAGCTCTGTTCCTATAGAAATGTTTTTTATAAAATTCTGATATTGTGCTGCTTGTTTTATAATTATGTCACCTGATTTAAATTGTTCTTTTGTTATTGGAATACAAAATCTCTTTGCCTTCACATTATAAGTATTTGGTATTCTATGAAGTCTTGCATTATCACCAACAACTTGTGAGTCGCATTTTAGGTTTAATTTGTCTATAAAATAATGTTGTGAATTATAAATACAACTTTTCAAATTCTGTGGTTTATAATCTTTTGTCAATATAAAAATATGATATCCTTTTCCACTCATTATGATGTAATGTTTTATATTTTCTTTTATCAAAAATTGATGAAGTCTATTTGCTTCATTCCAACAATCATTATCATCAAAATCGAAGAATAATTTGTTTACTATTGCTGAATTATAGTCTGGTTTATAATCATTCATTAATTCAAAATTATAAACTGTTCTATAAATTGCCTTCATACCATTATACTTGTTTATAAAATCTGCTTCTTCTTTCTTTGAATTGATTGTTTTTCTTGGTAGTCCTACTTCATATATCATTTTTGATTCTTTTTATCATGACATTCTATACATAATGTCTGACACTTATCTAATTTATATTTTTTTGCATTATCGTGTTTTGCAAATTTTCTTCCATCAATATGGTCGATTGTTAATTTTTCTTTTGCTTTGCATTTGACACACATAAAATTATCTCTTTGTAATATTTTTAAAATCCTTCTTGCTCTAATGATTGTAGTTAATGTCCTGTTTTGTTTACTTTTATTTTTACTTTTCGCTTTTAACTCTAATTGTTCAATATTCAAATATCTCATTTTAATGAATTATTTACCATTGATTGTTTTAATACTTCTAAACATCTCTTGCTAATTAATTTTTTCATATTTAACAAATCAATCTTCTTTTTACTTATTGCAATTTCATTCCAATTTTCTTCCCATATATCTTTGTAAACCATATTAAGTAATTTTCCCATAATGGTCATATCAAGGGGATTTTCATCGTCAATTAGTTTGAAAATACATTTATCAATTCTTGCATTAGTACAATATACTGCTACAAAGTATTCATCATCTGTCTTAGCAAACTTTTTACTTCCGCCAAATACTTCTCTATTTTTCTCTTTAAATTTTTCTCTTACATATTTAGCTATTAACTGTTTATCATAATTTTTATAAACTATTCCTTCAGCTTGTTGGTCTTGAGAGCTAATTGAAGCATATATACTTTTAGGAACACTCTCATCTGTAATAGATTTTATATCTTTTGCTTTACATATTTTTACAAGTGGCACTATGTTAACTTTTAAATTCTTACAAAATATTGTTTCTACATCTTTATAATCTAAATATTTTCCAATTTTTATATCATAAATATCAAATCCAAGATAAGGAGGTATAATTTCCCAATCATAAGCTATAGTATGTTTTACCATACATTCCCCATAAAAAATTAAATGTGATAAATTGGGAGCAATATCTCTTACACTTTCCCATTTATCTCTTATATATAATATACATCTTTGAAAATTTTTTTGTATATTTGTATCTTCTCCTTCATTAGAAGTAAGTTGTTGACTTCTACTACCAAAAATAATTTTACCATCTTCTGTTATATAAAATCTAAAATTAGCTCCATCAATCTTTTCCTGGATAATTATCTCATCATCTTTATCCTTAAATATATCAGAATTTTCAGTATGTCCAATTGCATAAATTTTATCGTATTTTTTAAATTCCATTTTATTTTATAAAACAACACTCTCGTTTAAATTGGCACCAGTAACACCACTCATTTCTTTTTGGTTTATATTCACCACTTTCAATTCCTTTTCTTACTTGATGCATTGTATCATACATTTTTTTAATATGAGCATCATCAATCTTCTCAAAGAATAGTTTATCTTGGTCAGAAAAATATATTCCCCAATAAGCAGGACTTTCATCTACCTTTCCAGAATGTTTTAAAAGTTCGGCATAAACAGCAAGTTCAAATCTATAATCGTCAAACTTATCTGGATAATATTTTCCTGTCTTCCAATCTATTACAACAAGTTCATCATCTTTTGAATTTATAAACACAGCATCAACAATTCCTTTAAGTCCAAGTTCTTCATTATATAATTTTAATTCCTGAAATATTGGAAAAAAATATTTTTTATCAAATTTTCCTTCTTTAATCATATCTTTTATTCTTCTTAATTCAAATTTTATAAAATGTTTTAAATCAATATCAGGTTGTAGATTTTTATAGAATTTTTCAATCTTTTTGTGTATTGAAATTCCTCTCGCTTGTGCAGGTGATGGTATAGATGAAATCTTATCTAAATATATTTTTTTCCATTTGTAAGGACATTGCAAAAATAAATTTGCTTGTGATTTTGATAGTATTCGTTTCATATTAAAACTCCTTGTCTTTTTTTAAAAGCACAATTAAAAATATGTAAACCCATTTTAGGTTCTATACAATTTCTTAATAATAATCTTGCTTTTATTCTTGGTATAGGCATATCTAAATATTCTGAAAGTTCTTCTGCTGTTGAACGACTTACATCAATATTCTTAAATTCTATTTTATTAACATTAAAGTTACTCCAAAAAGGATGCCTTCCTAATTCAAAAGTTGGTTTAATTAATGCTTCATAATAAGGTATTACATTTTCAACAACCCATTTTCCTTTAAACCAGCTTTTTAATAAAATAACTTGTTGATAAAAAGTCATGTCTGGATAATTCTTAATTGGTTGGCTAAAACATAATCTACTATGTGTTGGACAAGGTGGACTGCTCCAGATAAAATCAAATTCTTGATAATGCTGCAATAAATATTGGTGAGCATCTGTAACTATTACTTTATCATTTGGAAAATTGTATTTATATATCCCAGCAATCTCTGGATTAATTTCAATTGCAGTAACTTCATGTTCATCTCCCCAAAGTTTTCTATTTCCTCCAATTCCTGCATATAAATTTAGTATTTTCATATTAATTTTTGTTGTATTAATTTTTTGTTTAAAATTTGTATTTCTTCATTATTATTTATTTTTTGAAATATACTTAAACATCTTATTCTTAAATTAGGACCAGAAATAATTGGAATTAATGCATATCTTTTAGTTCCTTTTGGAATTTTATAAACTAAAAAATGCAAAACACATATAAATCCTTTATGTTTACAAACTCTAACTGCTTCATCTATAAAACTATATGGTGGAACAAATGGAGTATCATAAAGATTTTTTCCATAATGCAATCTCTTTTTCTTATCTGATAAATGTATAAAATTTTCTTCTAAATCATAAGGAGGGTCGCACATAACAACATCATATTCTTCATCATTAATCGGAAATTTTTTTCTTGCATCAAAATGAAATGTTGCTTTTTCTTGTTTTGTATCATTTGTATGATTATTTTTATCTTCTTTTGTAATACCGCCAAATAAATGTAAAACTTTTTTTCCTGTTAATGTTATAAGTTTATCAACATTTCTTATATATCCTTCTGGATATGCACCAGTATAAGATTTACTATTTCTATGTAATTGCCAAATTTCTTCTATACAGTTCATAATTCCATTTGCTTTGATTTAATTTTTTTAATCTTCTTTTCTTTCTTAACCTTTTCAACTTTATAATCTTTTATAAAAACTCCCAATTCTTTATAAATATCTTCTAAATTCAAATCACCAACATCTAAATTTTTTGCTTCATCTATAGAACAATATTTAATCCTTTTTCCAGCACCAAATTTATAATTTTTTATCAATAAAATCTCACCACTTCCATATTTCTCTCCAATAAGATAATAAATAGAAGTTTTTGACTTATAATTTTTTAATGATTTTATATTAAATCGCTTTGCAATAATCGTTTTATCTTGTTTTATAATTTCATTAATTTTATTATCCATAAAATCCCTATCAAATTTACAATTTAAATTTTTTATAATATCTTCTTTTAAAAAATCATTAAATATTTTTTGACTTAATTCACTGCAATCTTTTTTTATAATATCCAATCCTTTTATCCTTAATTTATCATCTTTGTTTATATAAAGATAATGCTTTTTATTCAACTGCTCATCTCTACCAATAAAAAATTGCAGATACTTTATCTCATCATCAATACTTAAACTAAACTCATCAAATGGAAAAGGAAATTGTCTGCTTATTTCTATTGATATTTCTTCTGCCAATTGCATGCAAAGTTCTTTTTTCTGATAATTTTTTAGATTTATAAAAACAGAATCTGTGTCGGAATAAACAATATCATACATATTATCTTCAAATTTCTTTATGGCATAATGAATGCATTGCCTTGCCAATGCCGTGCAATCACTTGCAATATTTTTATTATAAAGATTTTTAAATGATGGTTTTGCGGAAATCCCATAAAGAGAATTAAGAACTATTTTTATAGCAAATTGTCTGTTATCTTTTTCTAACTTGTATAATTTTCTTTTCATATAAAATTCTTTGACCAATTCTTCTATCTTTCCTTGTTGTTTTGAACAATAATAACCTTCTACTTTAAAACTTTCATTACCATGCCATTTTTCTTCTTGCTTGCAGCACTTACAATCATGAGAAAACAAATTTGCATGGACATACATCATCGGATAAAGCGATGCAAAATCAAAGCATAGAATGTTCCCTTTTAACGTTTCCTCTTTTGGCTGCATCACATAGGCTCCTTCATAATGGGGATTTCCATTAATATTATTATATTCTTCTTTTAATCCCAACAGATGGCAGATAACCTTGTATCCATATGCTCCGCTTGACATTGTTATGTGTTTAAAGTTTTCTGCATCTTTTTGTGGTATGAATTCTTTAAGTGAGTCGAATTTTTTTATTAGGAACTGCCATAGGTCTTTTGTGAGGTTTAAATCTTGTTTAAGATATTTTTTTATTTCTTGTAGTTCTTCTTGTGTCCATTCATCTTTTTGAAATATTTTATAATTAATTTTTTCTTTTTTCATAATATCATTTGTTTATTTTCTTTATTTAATCGTTTTTGAATTACATCACAATATTTTTCATCTATTTCTATTCCAATATAATTTCGTTTTAACATTTTTGATGCTATTAATGTAGAACCTCCTCCTGCAAACGGGTCTAAAATCAAATCATTTTCTTTTGATGACACACTTATTATTCTTTTCATAAGTTCTAATGGTTTTTGTGTTGGATGTAACATAAAATCTTGATTTTTATCTCCTGTTGGTTTATTTTCTTTACATCTAAAATTTTGAACTTTTGGTATTCTAAAAATACCATTTGGACGTTTATCATAATTTATTAACTTTGGATTTCTTTTTTTATAACATAAAATAATTTCATAAGATACAGAAAAAAAATTCAAATCTCCCATTCCATAATCCATTTTATCCCAAATTAAAACTTTAAATGGCTTTACTTTATCTCCAAATAATTTTGCTATTTCAAATAAACTATCAAATCTAAAACAAATATACATAAAAGAATCATTTTTTAAAATTCTCATACATTCATCATAAAATAATTCATACCATAATAAATTATCATCTAATTTAAATTTATTAAATTTAACATTACTAACTTGTTTTCTGTGTCCAGATTGAAAATTTATCCCATAAGGAGGGTCTGTAAGAATTAAATTTATACTTTCATTTGGTAACTTTTTCATTTCTTCCAAATAATCACCATAAATAACTTTATTTATTTCCATCATTTAATATCCCTTTTTAAATTTATTAATTCTTGAGAAATATTTTTAAATTCTAAATCTATGTTGATATTTTCTGATTTAATAGTTTTTATAAAATGGTGTGATGTATGTCCATTATAATCTCTTAATTCAAAAAATTTTATAAATTCAATACCAAATAGATTATTTTCTTTATATGCTTGAATAGAAATGGTTGTTAAACCATTAAAATCTTTAAACTGATTTTCTTTTTTTATTTTAAATTCTTTTATCATAACTTCTCAATCTCCTTTGTGATATTATTCAAACTATAACTCTTAAACCCGCCAGAACAAAGCAATGGCGCCTTCTTCTTAAAAACTTTATATAAGTCAATATGTTTATAATCTGGGATAATTATTCTGTGCCTTTTTAATATTGGTATATCAAATTGCTCACCGTTGAATGTGATTATGAAATCATAATTGTTCAATATTGTTTTAATTTCTTTTGGTTCTTTATATTGGATTATATTATATTCATTAGTTTGTAAATCAAGAATCCCTATGAATTTTATTTGTGCTTCTTCTATGATTAGTGAATCTGTTTCTATGTCGAATATTGCTAATTTTTTCATTCTTTTTCTAATTCTACAAAATTTAAATCCTTTGGCAAATTTAATCCCCAACAAAACCAAGCAGTTTGAAACCAAGCTCCACTTCCTTTTCCAGAAGGAGTTATAAAATTTATTCTTCTATTTGGAATTATAAGTTGTATTCCATATCTTCTAAATAATTCTCCTCTTTTTATTCCTTCCAATGCTGTTAATGGCATAAGAAATGCAAATGGCTTTCCTAATTCAAATGCTTTTTTCAAAAATTCATCTTTTTTTGAGTAAGGTGGATTTGTAACTAAACAATCTGAATGATCCATATAAGAAACTTTAATAAAATCTACATCACTATCTCCAATTACTTTAAATCCTTCTTTTTCTAAATGTTCTGCTAAACTTCCTTTTCCCCAAGCACATTCCCATATAATCCAATTCTTTTTTAAAAAAGGTAGTAATGGTTTTATTGCATATTTTGGAGTATGAAATTCATCACTTCTTCCTCCCATTTGTATTGCTAATTTTTTCATATTTTAAATCCCATTTCTTTTAATTTTTTTAATCTTTTTTGATGTTCTTCTTCTATTATCTTTTCTTTTGGTTTAACTTCTTTTTTCTTCGTTTTTTTATCTTTAATTATTTTGCATATCATTAAATTTTTTCTGCTCGGGCATACCATTATAAGACTCCCTGTTGTAATCTCTTTTTTGCAATATCACAATATTTTTTTGATATTTCTATTCCAAGACATTTTCTGTTTAATTGTTTACATGCAATTGTTGTTGTTCCTGAGCCGAGAAAGCAATCCATGATAAGCTCTCCTTCTTTTGAATAATCTTTTATAATATTTCTAAATAATTTAACTGGTTTTTGGGTTGGATGTTCTCTTTTTCTTTCTTCAGAAACAAAACCATGTTGAATACAAATATATTTTTTAGATATATTTCTATCAAAATTAGTCCATGCCATTTCAACATCTGTGAAAGTATCATTAAATTTTATATTACCTATTTTATCCCATATAATCCAAGATGTTTTAAATGGCAATTTATCTATAAAATAATTACCTCCAAAAATAATAACTTTTTTCCCCACTCTTAATATTTCATCAAAAATCTCTTTAGAAGGTGTTTTTGAATCCCAATTATCTTTATATTTTTTTACTGTATGTTTGGAAGATGCTTTTGTATATAATTGAATCCCTTTATCTTGATTTATTCCATAAGGTGGGTCTGTTAAAACCAAATCAATACAATTATCAGGAAGTTTCTTCAAAACCTCAAGACAATCAGCATTAATAATCTTAATTGGTTCTTCATTTGTAGGTAATAATTCACTCTCCATTTTATAAAAATCCTTACTCAGCTCTTGGCGCCAAAACAAATTGAATTTCCAATTCATCTTTAAAAGTTAATCTGCAAGGACTATTAGAATCAAACTCAAACAAAACATCTTTAAAATATTTTGAAGCATTCATAAACTTATTAAGATATTCTAAACTATAAATGGATTGTGCCTCTCCAACAACTTCACATTCAACTTCCTGATTAAACTTGTTTAATTCTCCAGAAGAAATAATTATTTTTCCTTTTGTTTCAAGTTTTATATCATCGCCTATTATACCTGCATCTAAAAACAAATTTTGTAATTCAGAGCTTATCATTTTAAAATTGGATTTTAACTCAAGCTGTGGGACATTCCTTTCAACCTCATCATCATGCATAACTGCGATTGAATATTCCTTTTTATTCTCATCAGATATTATAAACTTTTCATCTTTAAAATCCAGATTTACAAATTGCGTTTTGATTCGCTTCATAATCTTTGCAAGAAGTTCTGAACTAATTTTGAATTTTTGTTCTTCTAAAAATTCATATTGAACGAATTTTTCCTTTGGCAGTTTAAACAAACACAATGCTGCATTAGATTCTGCAAATGCTGTTATGAACATTCCTTCAGAATTGAATTTAAGACAAGGTTCTATAATTAAATCTTTTATACAATCAAATGGGATTTCCAGAAATTTTTTTTCGATTTTCATTTTTTGCTTGATTCATAATCCTCTAAACAAATTTCTATAAGATTTATAATGTCCGAAATTGTGAATTCCGAAATATTTTTGTTTTTTATAATATCTTTAAATTTGTTTAAAATATAAAGTTCGTTTAATATCATCTTTACCTCCTTTCATAGTTTTATTCATTTTTAATCTTTTTTATATCCAATTCAACTAAATCTCCTCTTTTTAATTTTAATTTTTTACTAATTGGTTTGTCGATAATAATACCTAAACTTTGTGCAATTTGAATTATTTTTTTTGTTAATTTCATATTAATATAATAATATTAATAGTATTTAAATGTTTTTATTTTTTAATATATATAATTGAGTAATATATATTTGTTTATTATTATATATTTAAATATATACCTTTTCCCAATCCATTTCATACTTCTTCATCTTTCTGTTTTTCTCATATTCATTTAACTTATCAACAATTCTCCTTTGAGAAGCTTTTCTTACATCCATTATATTAAAAAATTCTTCTGTAAGTCCTTCTATATCAGTTTCTTCAAGTATTGGATATTGAATATGTAATGCTTCGTGAACAAGAGTTTTAGTCATATTATCACATTCGTAAGCCAAAGCAATACCTTTTCCTCCCCAAGGAGTGTTCATTGTAAATCCCATAACAAAATAAGCCTCTATTTTATTTTTTGGAATAATAATAGAAGGTCTAAGAGCAAGGGGTGTTTCGTCTATAATACCAATAAGGTCTTTAGCAACTCTTTCAAATAATATTTTTTTCACTTGTACACCTTCTGACATTGATTAATTTGATGAGCAACATCTTTCCAATTCTTAGCTCGTTTAATATGTTTAAACTCTAAATCATCAGAAAATGTTGAATACTTATTCCAAGGTTGTTCAAATAAATAACTATTAATCTTATTTTTAGCAAGATTGTAACAAGTACCAAAGTGGTCGTCAATTAGGAAATCTAATTCTTCACTCTTCATAGGTTCTACTTTGTTATCTGATTGAATAAGATTGTCAAAAAGTATTCCATTATCAATTAACCAGTCAAATGTATCTTTCATAACTTCTGAATATTGATTTCTTGATGTTATTAGAGAGATATAATTTTTATCATATAAACAATTTATTATATCAATCGCATCTTTAATTGGTTTAAGATTTGTATAAAAATCTTTATTGAATATATCTTTATATTCGTGAGATTCTACACCCATATGTTTTAGATTATAAGTAATTATTTCTTCTTTCTTAACTTGTCTACCTTGTCTCTTTGAAAGTATTTTTTCAAGACTTGGACCTATATCTGCGATTACTCCACAAATATCTATTCCTATTCTCAATTTTAATGGTTTTGAAAATTTTTCCATATGTCTTGTAAATTTATTCATGGTTTAAATCCGTAAATCTTTTTATAAGTTAATTCTGTTTCTTTTTGTATTATTTTCTCAATTTGATTCATATTTCTTGGTAAGTCTGAAAGAGCATAATGTTTTATATGTAAAAGTTCATGTATCAGAATTTCTTTAACCACTTCGATAGATTGTTCTTTATCTATAAGAATAAGTTTTTTGTCATCTAAAGTTAATCCTCTAATTTTTGGAATTTGATAATCTTCTGCAAGATAATTATGAGGAAATCTGCAATGTTCTAAATCATAATAAACAAGTGTGTCTATCACATCTTTAAGTGTAAGAGTTTTGTATTTCATAGGTGCTTATTTTTATTGGAACATATCTTTCACATTCTTTATTTAATTCATCTGTCTTGCAAGTATAACAATTTCCTTTACAATCTGTTTGAGTTTTAAATATCTGATAAAAGCATCTTTCTATAGTTTTTACCATTAATTATAAAAATTTCAAAATATTTAAATCTTTTTATTCATCCAAAATCAATTCTCCATCTCCGTAAATTGTTTGCTGAATAATTTTATCAGTTTCTTTATTATAAATTACTCTACTTTTTAACTTTCCATCTTTTTTAAGTTCATAAACATCACCATCCCAATTGTAATGTCTAATTGAAATATACTTAAATCCTTCTTGTTTAATTTTTTTAAGAATTGGGTTGCAATCACAATTTTTACATTCACATTTATTTTCTATGTTTTTCATTTCTGTTCTCCTTTTTTAAACTCTGAAAATTCCTTAGCCCATTCTCCTGTCTTATCTTTATAACAATAAGCACATAAATCTTCTTTTGTAAGCATTTTAAAATTCCTTTTACATTTAATACATTTCATCTTCGCACATCCTTTGTTAATTTATCATAAATTTCCAAAATACCAATTAATCTTCCATCTGTTAAATAGTGTTTTAACTGATGTATTCCTATTTGGCTTTTTCTGGAATATTCTATTATTGCTTTTCGGAAATTCTCTTTATTCATTCTAAATCTCCAAATATTTCATTAATTAAATTATTTCTCCCTTTATCTCCTAATACCGACTCATTAAAAACGTGTATTCCTTCTTTCAATCTCCTTACTGCTTCTGCTACATCTTTTTCTGGATAAGTATTTGGAAAACCTCTTGCTAATTTACAAGTCTCTAATTTCTTCTCACTTAATGGTCTTAATGGTTTTTCTTTCCTCATTTCCTTCGCACATCCTTTGTTAATTCTTCTCCAATAAGTTTTCTTCTTTTATCACACATTTCATACCAAGTAATTTCTCTTGTAATATAACTTTGAAGTAAGTAACCTTCTAATCGGATAAATTCTTTGACATCTTTTACTCTTATAAAATTTGTAACAGTTGTAAAATTAGTTTTTGCTATTTTCTTACTTAAATTAAATTCTTCCATTATCCCTTTTCCTCCAAATCTTCTCTATTTATATTCAATCTTTTAATCCACTTTTCTGTTAATTCATAAGTTGTTAATTCCTTTTCTTCATTTATATCTTCCTTAACCCACTTAATTGCTAATTGTTCTAACTGTTCAGCAAAAACTATATTATCTTCTACATTAAAGTTATATTGTTTCAAATCTTTCAAAGTTTTAAGTTCCATTATCCCTTTTCCTCCAAATCTCCTGAGAGTTTATCAATTATGTCTATCATTTCATTATCACTTAATTTTTTTGAACCACCAAATAACTTCTTTTTCAATCTCTTAATAAATTCTTTATCTTGTTTTTCAATTTGTTCTTTAATTATTATTAAAACAGGTGCATTTCCATGAATAACAAAGTTTGGAATACAATCTTTAAAAAATCTTTCTCTTTTTTCCTTTAAATTAAATTCTTTATTCATCTTCGCACATCCTTTATGCCCTTTAGGGTATCCAAATCTTTTTCTGTAATATTGCAAGATTTTTTTATAAGTAAATCAATTACCATTACTTGTTCGTTAGACAATTCTTTAACTCCAAGATAATCACATAAATCTTTTGTATCAGATTTTAGAATTTTGATTGCTTCTGCTTTTATATCATCATAATTAATCTCTCCATATTTTGGTGATTTCCCGCAAGAGCGACATATCTCATTATCAAAAGTTACACAATTACATTCACAAGTCCAGCTTACTATATCTTTTATTGTTTTTAATTCTTCTTCCATTATCCCTTTTCCTCCAATAGCTCTTTTCCAAATTCCTCAAGGAATATTTTATTAATTTCTTTAATATAATCTTCTTCTCTTATGTAACCAATACTTTTAATTCTCTTTTGAGCATTTTGTATTTTCTCTTTAACATCTTCTTCTGGATAATACTTAGTAATTCCATTTCCATGAAATTGTCTTTTATCACTTAAATTAAATTCTTCTTCTGGAATAATATCGTTTAAATCAAATTTTATCATTTTTTTCTCCTTTTGACAATTCTTTAATTTGTAATGGAAAATCATTACACCAACTTTTATATTCTTTAGATGATATAATTTCTATTGGATATTTTTCTTTAAATTCATTTATTTTTTGTAAGCTTTTAGGATACATATATCCTTTAACTTCAATAAAACAATTCCAATCTTTTATATAAAAATCAGGACAATAAAAAGAACTTTTTAATTTAAATATTTGTGGTTCGTAATACCAAGTTAGTTCTAAGAAATTAAAAATTCTTGCCATATTAGCTTCCCAATTGCTTTTAAACTTCATTTTTAAATCTAAATAATATTTTTCAGTTGGATTAAACTTATATTTATTATTTCTAATTTTTGAAATAATCTGTTTAAATTTCGATTCTTCTGTATGATGTTTTCCATAAAATGGATTTAATTCTCCTACTTGTTTTTTATTTCTTTCTGATGTCCAGGAACAACTTCTTTTTTTACCAAACATATGATTATTTTTACCTACAAATAATTTATTACCTTTTTGAAATCCGTTGGTTCTTCTTTTATCAAATCCTTTTTTAAATGAAGTTTTTCCAATACATAATTTACAAATACAATTTTCTTTATGATTATATCCTTTATTCATTTTCTTTTATTAAGTTTTTTAATTTTTCTAAATTTAAATCTACTATTGTTTTTCCAATTATTTTTCCATTTTCACGACATTTTTCTATTTTTACTTGAAATTGAAATTGCTTATTTATAAATTTTAATTCATGTCTCAACACTACATCAACATAAAATGGAACTCTTTTTTGACAATCTGCTTTTACTCTTCCACTTGGTCCAGAAGCGTTATCATAAATATCACTTTCTCTTGCTGTAAAAATTACGTTACAATTTTTATTAATCAATTTCATTATTGGTTTTTTGAACATATTGTTTATAATTCCCCAATCAAATCTTTGTTTTAATCTGTCTTCTATATTTAATTTAAATATTTTAATTTTACAATATCCTTGACACCAAGTCCAAATATCTGATATACTATCTATTATGATTGTTCCAATTTCATTGTCAGGAATGCTCATAAGATAATTAATTGTATCTTGAAAATTCTCAAAGTTTTTTACTTCATCTTTTTCTTCAACAGATTCAAAATCAGTATTACAAATGTTTATAACTTTTGCATCTGGAAATTTATTTGCTAAAGGCGATGCACCATTTTCTGTATCAATTATATAAACTGGTTTATCTGATGATAATGCGAAATGCGTTTTACCTGTTGAGAAGTTGCCATATGAAAGTATTTTTATTCCTCTATCTTGTTTGGCTTCTGAAAGATTTTTAAATAAGATACTTGTTTTTGGTTTTTCTTGCTCTTTCACTTCTGTTTTTTCTGCTAAATTATCCCATGCCATTTTAATTATTACCTATTTCTCCATTTTCTTGAGCATTTATTTCATCATTGGTCATTAAATCTTTTTCTGTGATGTTTAATCTTTCTTTCCATCTCTTTATAATTTCTGATTGAAATAATCCTCCTTTATTCCAATCTTTAATATCTTTCTTAACCCACTTAATTGCTACTGCTTTTAGTTCTTCATAACTTACTGCTTCACAAAACAAATCTGCACTATCTGTTTTTAAATCCTTCAAAGTTTTAAGTTTTGTCATTTTACCAAAAACCTCTTTTCTTTTTTCTAAACATATCTAATATCAATGGTAGTCGCTTGCTGATTACTTCGTTTCCAATTCTACAATTAATATCAAGATAAACTTTACTTCCTTTTTTTATGCTATCTTCTATTGTTTCCCAACCATAAGATACTTTTTTAGTTTCATTAAAAAAATTTATAAGGTCTTCAAATCTTGCCATTTTTCCAGTTGGAATATATTTACCTTGTTCATCATCCCATGTTCCTTCATCATGGGTTATCCAAACTTCTATTTCTTTTTTTATTTTTTTCTTTGTCATTTTTTTAATATATGTCATTACTATAACGAAATTCATACCAAAGACTTTTCAAAATAGATTCTTTTTTGTTTGTTGTTAATTTGTTCATTGTTAATAATTGATTTAAATCATCCCATAAAATATAATCTTTTCCTTGAGGTTGTATTTTTCCTTCTATTATATTGATTCTTTTCTTTTTCAATTTTTCTATGTCTTTCTCTATTAATTTATATTCTAACATTTTTTTTGTCATTTTGATTTTGTGATTATGAACCCTGCAAACATCAGGGTAAAATAATAATTATTCGATATCTAAACTTTCTTCTGTAATCGATTGAATTGATTTCGGCAAATTGATTTTGTATTCCGGTAACGCATATAACCCATATACATTCATTGTAATGTCACCAAGTTCATCAGTTATGTTTCCTAATTCGTCTTTCTTTTTGCCTTGAGCAGTTCTACCAGCAATTAAAACTTTACTACCTTCTGCGAAGTCAACATTTATTCTTTCTGGTAACCAACAAGTTAATCCTTTTGCATCTAAATCTTCAAGTGCTTCACCATCTTCAACATACATAACTCTGCTTCCTGTCATTGTTGGTTCAAGATTTACCATTGATACATCACCTTCAATAATTACAATTCTATTAAAGTCTTCTTTATTCAAAGTATGATAAGATTCTAACTCAGATAGTTTTACAACTTCACAGCAACTACTTATAAGTGTCTTGAAATTTGGTAATATCATTTTATCATCTACAGTGAAATTTGTAAATTGTGATGCATTAAGCTTATATGTATTTGGTTGCTGAGACTTGTCGATTGCCATAAATCTTAGCGGTTTAAATGTTGGAATGTTTTCATCTGTTGCTTTTTGCCCGTTGATTGTCATTGTAAATAATTTTGGTATATTAGTTGCATCAGATATTTTTGACTTGACTGCAATTCCAAAAACATTTCTCAAGAAATTATTATCTGGTAATGGTTTTCCATATGAATTATTTGCTTTTCCATTTGCCCATTCTCTTCTTGTATCAAGAGGAACTCCTTCTTCATTTGTAATTCCATCATTGATTGCAGTTTGTGGGTCTGTTTTATAAAGTTCGATAGCTTCTCTTTTTTGCTTTGCCACGATATCAATACAGTCACCAATTCCAATAATTATTCCTTCAAATCCTATAGCTGGACTTCTTAATTGTTTTTTATAGATAAGTGCTAATCTTTGAAGAGCTCTTTTGTTTCTTTCTTCTTCACTTAGGTCAGGATGAATGTTCTTTTCTTCATCAGCAAATTTATTGAATTCATTTTGTATTTCTTCTACAGATAATGAAAGTTTTTCACTCCATTTTTTTAAGTATTCATTTATGTCCATATTTGTTTTTTTAACCTCCTTTCAATTATATTTGGTTGAAAGTTATTTATTAATTTTTTTATAATTTTGTTTTATCTTCTATTTTTTCTTCTTCATCAGGTTGTTCCATTTCTTCATCAATGCCAACTCTAATATATTTAAATGATTTGCCATCTTTTGCAACATCAATGTTGTAGATATATTTATGAAGCTTAAAAACCTTGATAAACTCAGAAGGAATAATAATAAAATTACTACCACCAACCTTTACTACTTTAATTTTTGTTTCCATAATAATATTTAATTTATATGAGTATATAAATATTTATATTATATAGTATATAATAAAATTAAAACTTTAATATATATATTGAAGGTATATATATTTGTTGAGTATATATTTATTTATAAATAAAATAATTTATAATAATTTATCAAAGGAGATGATTATGATACAAATAAATAAAAATTTTTCTAATTTAATACCACCACTTACTGATGAAGAATTTAAAGGATTAGAAGATTCTATTATAAATGAAGGTTGTCGTGATGCTCTTGTTCTTTGGAATGATTTTATAATTGATGGGCATAATAGATTTAAGATTTGTCAAAAACATAAGATTTCTTATAAAACAATTTCTAAAAAGTTTGAGAATGAGAATGAAGTAATTAATTGGATTGGTAAAAATCAATTAGCAAGAAGAAATTTAACAGATTTCCAAAAATTAGAACTTTCTTGGAAACTTGCAGAATATGATAAAAAAGAAGCAGAAAAAAATAAACAACTTTCTGGAGGTTCTCCAGAACAAAAGCGGATTAATAAAATATTTATTAAACCGCATCATACACATAAAGAAGTTGCTAAAAGAGTAAAATTAAGCCAACCACAAGCAACAAAAGTTAAAAAAATTATTGATTCTGAAAATGAAGAAATTAAAGAAAAAGCAAGAAGCGGTGAGATTTCTATAAACCAAGCATATAATAAAATTAATGTTGAATCTAAAATTAAAGAAAGAAAAGAAACAGCAAAAGAAGAAAAATCTAATCCGTTACCAAAACGAAAATATTCTGTTATTTATATAGACCCACCTTGGAAATATAAAAATGAAGGGACTGCTGGAGCTGCACAAACAAAATATGATACTATGTCTATAAAAGAAATGTTAGAATTTAAAGATGAAAATGGAAGAGGAATAAAAGATTTAGCAGAAAAAAATTGTGTATTATTTATGTGGGTGACAAATCCTTTACTTGAAGAATCATTTGAATTAATTAATGGATTAGGATTTAAATATAAAACTAATTTTGTTTGGACAAAAGAAAAAGCAACATATGGAGCACTTGGATTTTATATTATGGGGAAACATGAATTATTAACAATTTGCACAAAAGGTTCTATATTACCAGAATATAAACCAGAAAGTATAATCATAGGAGAAAATTTTAAACATAGCAAAAAACCAGAGTGTGTTTATAAAATAATTGAAAAAATGTATCCCGATTGTAATTATGTAGAATTATTTGCAAGGAATACAAGAAAAGATTGGGATAGTTGGGGAAATGAAATATGATTTTTGGAAATTATAACGGGGTGCTAATGAAAAAAGGAGAAACAAATGAAGAATTTATTAAAAAATTATTAAAAAATTATGAAAAAGATGGTTGGATACTTGAAGATGTTAGAAAAATAAAAATATGGTGGATATTAGATGTTGATTTTCTTATGAAAAAAGATGATAAAATAATTAAAATCGAAACTAAAAGTGATGAAAAAATGATAGAGAATTTATTTTTTGAAAGAGAAAGATTATACTATGATGGAAAATGGAAATTGGGATGGGGGACAGAATCAAAGGTAGATATTTTTATTGTAAGAAATCAAATAACTAAAAAAATATATATTTATAAATTAAAAGATATCAGAGAATATGTTAATAAAGAAATAAGAAATAGTTCAAAAACTGGAAGACCAGCACCATGGAGAGAAACAACAGTTCCAACAAAAGAAAAAATAACAATTGGGTGGTTAATATCAATTAATGATTTAGAAAAAATAAGAATTAAAACTTTTGAAGAAATTTTAATTTAAAAATTCTAAAGGAGATGATTATGTTAAGAAATGAAGTAACCTTAATTATAGACAATTTATTGAAAGATAATAAAAAAAGAAAAATTCATATTTCTCTAAATAATAGAAGATTTTACAATGGCTTTATTTTAAATCGTGATGATGAAGATACAATTAGTTTTATTGATGACAAATTAGGATATATTCCTGTTTTATATTCACAAATTGTAAATATTGAACCTATGATTGAAAGATGAAAGATAAAATTCAGCAAATGTTTTTGATGAAAAGACCTGCTTCTGAAATTTATGATTTTATTGCAAAATATTTAATGAAGAAATATATTTTTAAAACTATTTCAGGAAAAAAGATGAATGAAATTTATGTTTATATAGATGGTGTTTTTATTGAAAAAGGAAAAGATATTATAGAAAAAGAAGCGGAAGATATTTTAGAAGAAGCAGCAAAAACATATATTATTACTGAAATTAAGAATAAGATTGAAAGATTAACAAAAATTGATAGGAATAAATTGGGATGTAGAGATAAGAATTTAATATGTTTGAAAAATGGAGTGTTGGATTTAAAAACAAAAAAATTACTTGAACATTCTGATAAGTATATGTTTATGAATAAACTATTAATTGAATATATTCCTGAAGCTTATTGTAAAAATGTTTTTACATTTTTAAATGATATACTAATTCCAGAAGACATTGAGTGTGTTCAAGAGTGGTTTGGATATCAACTTTATAGAGAGTATTTTATAAAGAAAGCATCTATATTTCGTGGAGTTCCAGATACTGGAAAAACAACATTTATGAATTTACTTAAAAATTTTGTTGGTAGTGAAAATTGTAGTAGTATAAGTTTGCAATTATTAGCTCAAGGAAAATGGCAACTTGTTCCACTTTATAATAAGAATGCAAATATTTGTGATGATTTATCTGAAAAGGATATTACAGATAGTGGAACATTTAAACAAGTTACAGGTAGAAGTTCTATAAGGGCTGAAGCTAAATTTGGTGATGGGTTTGATTTTGAAAATTATGCTAAGTTAAGTTTTTCTTGTAATAAAGTTCCAGCAATAAAATCAGATGTAGACGACCAAGCATATTGGAATAGATGGATGATTTTTGATTTTGATAATATTTTTGATAAAGATAATAAAAATACAAATGTTAATATTATTCATAGTTTGATAACTAACAATGAAATGTCTGGATTGCTTAATTGGGCATTAGAAGGTTTGGATAGATTGTTAGAAAAAGGTTATTTTTCATATAGAAGAGATTGGGAAGAGAATAGAAGGATTATGTTAGGTGAAGCAAGTTCAGTAGCAAAGTTTTGTATAGAGTGTTTAATTAATGAAAATGGTTATTGGACATCAAATTCTGATTTATTTTATAATTATGAAGAATTTTGTAAATTGAATAATATTAGTATAATTGAGACACCAAGAAAGTTTTCATTAGATATCAGGAATTATTGTAATTATGGAAAGTTTAATTCTAATAAAAATAATATATTTGGTGTTAGGAATGTGAAGATAAAGAGTCCTTTACCAATATTTGGATTGTAAAGTGGGAGGAAGAATATAGGATATATATTATAATATTTTATTATATAGTAAATTTATAAATATAATATATTATTATTTTTTTTATCTATATATCTTATATTAATCAATAAATTTCATTAAAAGTATATAGAAAAATATATATAATATAGGATAAATCAAAAAACAATGAAAAATAATCAAAAAATAGCTAAAAAATACCTTTATAAAGATATATATAGTTTAGTATATATTAATATATTATATAAACATTTATATACTCATTTAATTTAATAATAATATGAAAGAACAAGATAGGAAGGAGGAGGGGGATATGGAAAGAAAAGAATGGATAAAAATAGGAGATTGGAATTGGGAAAATCTTAAAAGTAAAGAAGAAAGATTTAAATTTTTAAAAGATATTGTAGAAAAATCTAAAGAAAAATTTGGAGATGTGGAATTTGATTTTGCTAATATGAATGATAATACTATTAGAATTTTTATTTGGGAAAATTATAAAAAAGTAAGGGATTTAATTTGGAATGATGATAATGCTCAAGAAATTGGGAGGAGAACTAAATAAAATGGAAAATGAATGTGATGTATGTAGAATAAAAGAAAATAAACAGATAATTTCTACAAGGAAAATTGGTGGAAAAAATGTTTTTGTTAGAGTTTGTTTGAATGTATGTGAAAAACATAAAGATTTTTTTAAATATTGTGAAAATACACATGCAATTTATTTAAAGGCACAAGAACTTTTAAATGAGGCAATTAAATTGGAAAAGAAAACAAAATGACACATAAACAAGATTTAAAAGAATATGAAAGAAATGAGAAAAATAATAGAGATTGTTATATTTGTAATAATCCTTATTCTAAAAATGGATTGTGTGGAGGATTAGTAAAATTTAATAGAAAATATAAAGTTTGGTGTTGTGAAAATTGTCAAGTAATTATTACTGAGAAATATGTAAAAAAATTGAGTAGAATTTATTAAAATGAAAATAGAAATGAAAAATCAAAATCCAAAGGATATTTGTAGTTATTGTGGAAAGAAGTTAAGAAAAACTAATTGGGGTAATTTAGATAGAAATCCTTCTGGTATGCATGATATTTGTAATAAAAGAAAATTACGAGAACAAAATGATAATGCTCAAAAATCTGGAGCTACTCCAGAAGAGGTATTAAAATTGAGTGGACATTGTTCACTCTAAGAGGAAAAAATGGAACAATATACGTGGGAAGGATATGAATATGGAAATGAAGCAAGAGAAAGAGATTTTTTCTTGGTTGAGGGAGATGAATAAAATGGAAAACAGAACAGATATAGAAAATAAAAGGGAAAGTTGTGAAGAAGAAACAATTTCTTTAGTAAGAACTTTTGTAGAAAAAGGACTTACTTTAGAAGAAGTAAGAGCAAAATTAGAAAAGGTTGCTAAAATGAATATGACACAACTTGGAATGCAGATAAATAATGTGGAGGCATTGTTATAAAATGGAAACAAAAAAACAAGAAATTGTAGTTATCAATGAATTGATAACTGAGCAAGCAAAAAAGTACAAAGATGCAGACCACGAACAAGGTTATGACAGAAGAAAGAAAGAGTGGAAAGCTTTTGAAAAAATAAAAGAAGGTAGTGAAAAAGCTATTAGAGAAGAAGTTTTAAGACAAGCAAGAGCACATCTTGAAGCAAACAGAATTGATTTAAAGATGTCAGCTGTTGAGTTTGAATTAAAAGCTTATGCAGGACTTCATAGATATGAAGATGCACCCGAACCAAATATAAACATCTATAGTGATAGAAGTAACTATCACAATATGAATATAGAATATATGACAATAGATGAATTGAAGACTTGGATGAATGAAAAAAATGAAGAAAAAGCAAAAACAAATAATGCAGAAGGATTGAGAAGAATTGCTGCAAACAAACTTTTGAAAGAAGTTGAAGTAGATGTAACTTACAAAGATTACAGCTATGGAGAAAAAGACGAACCTTGGAAAGGAAGAGAGATGTCTTGTAAATGGGAAGGAAAAGATGATTGGAATGAAAGTGCAGAAGTAAAAATGTGTGTTGATGCAGAAAATAAGATTGCAAGTAAGTTTGAATTCAGAGCAGAATTCAAGACCATTGCAGAAGCAAAAAACTTTTGGGAAAAAGCGAAAGAGTTTGTTACTTCGCAAAGTAACTATGCAAAGAAGGTGAGAAGATAAAATGGAAGTAACTATTGAGTACATAAAAGAAAATTGCATCACCATAGGTGATTTGCAGAAATTAAATGAGGAGATGAGAGAAGATGAAAGTATGGGAAAGACAGAAACTATTAAAAAAACAAGAAGTTGGTAAGATACTTACTGACCTTGGAAGAATTCCACAAGAAGAAGTTGCTAAAGAAGATGGATTGATGGATTTTGAAAAATTAAAAGAAAGACCAGAGATAAAAGAAGCTATGAAAAAATTGAAAGAGTTGAATATAGATAGGAAATATCTTATGGAGAATTTTTTCTTAGCAGGAATGACTATTGGTCATATGTTGGAGGATGAAGAATGAAAATTTATAATTCGGTAGGATGTGTGATTGAAGGAATAGATGAAAGCGAATTGGAGAAATTCCAGAAAGTAGGATGGATGACTGAAGATGAATATTTCAGATTACATCCTGAGGAGATTGAAAAATGAAAATACCAGAAACAGAACAAGAAGATTATAGACTATTTGCATATTGGAATAGTAAGATTGGTGGCTTGTATTATAAATTCAAAGGAGAACTTTATTGTTCTCCTAATAGTTATTTGAATAACAAAAATCAAGTAAGAGAGGTTAGAACCTCTTACTCTCTTACTTGGAGGATAAAATGATAGATGAAGTAATTTGTAATTATGATGTTCAAGAATGTGAAAAATGTAGTAGAACTAATTGTATAGTAAAAAGTATAAGCAATTGTGTTGTTAGTGTTAGAAGAGTTCCTGAATTAGAAAAGATGATAAATCAATTAGCAAAAGGAGAAAAGAAATGATAGATGAAGATTATTTATATGAAAGAGAACGGGATGACAAAGACATTGAAGAGTTTGAAGATGAAAAGATTGAAGAGCAAGAGATGTGTATAAATTGTAATGGGATGTTTGATGTTGATGATTTGGATAGAAGTTGTGGTGAGTGGATTTGCAGAGAATGTGAATTTATTTTAGGAGGTGGAGTAAAATGAAACGGAGATATAATGCGATTTGTAAGGCAATTTATAAGTCGGAAGATTACAGGGAATTGATTAGAGAGTGGGTTATGTTAATTGAGAAGACAAGAGTTGATGGTTGGAATAGAGATGAGTTTTTGGAGGAGATGTGTAGGGTTAAGAGTGAGGAAGAGAAGATTCAAAAATTAAAAAGGAGGAAGAAGAAATGAAGGCTAAAGAAATTTCAGATGTTGGAATGGTATTTTATGTTTTAGCATGTGTATTTTCATTGGGATTGGTATGGATATTAAAACTTGCTTTTCAAAAAGCATTATCAGATACATTTGCTGAAGAATAAAATGACATCAAAATGAAAGAGAAAATAATTGTTGAAGTTGATGATAGGGAACCGAGAATGGATTTGATTGCAGATATAAACGATGTTGGAATTGAATTTGATAGGAAGAGACTGAAAGTTGGGGATTATGTCTATAGGGACATACTTGTTGAGAGAAAAGAAATAAATGATTTTTGTTCGAGTATTCTGAATGGGAGGATTGATAGTCAAGTTGAGAGGATGAAGAATTGTGGCAAGGAATGTTTTTTGATTGTTGTTGGAAGGATTAAGGATAGGACATCTGAAATTCACGAGAATTGCATTTTGGGAAAGATGACAAGCATTGTTGTGAAGCATAAGATTCCTATACTTTTTTGTGATGATGATTTCCAGTTTCTTTGGTTGTTGGAGAATTTGATTAAGAAGGTGGAGGAGAAAAATGAAATGTCCTAATTGTAACGAGTTAATGGTTTCAGATTGTGAGCTTATGAAGTATATTTGTGAGTGTGGAAATGAGGTTATGTGGAGCAAAGAGTATTGTGAAGGAGAAGAAGATGATTATTGTTAAGTGTGATAATTGTAAGAGAGATATGGAAGTTGGTGAAGATACAATTATGACGTTGTGTAGGTGTGGATTTATGGTCGGAGTTGATATAGAGGTGAAAGGAGGTAAGAAAAAAGATGAAATATGAATGGAAAAAAGGAGATAAGTTGAGGATTATTGATAATAGTACATCTTCTTTAAGGGAATATCCAAGGGGAACAATTGTTACTGCAGATAATGATGTTTGTACTAATAATGAAGAATTTAATTGTACAGTAATTTTGCCAAATGGAAATAAAGCTCAACCTTTTGCTTGTAGGTATGAAAAGGTCAGTGGCTCAAAATATGTTCCAAAGAAACCAACACATCTTGTAGTTTGGGATGAAACAAGTCAAGACCCTTGTAAGTTTTTTACATCAGAATTAGATGCAAAGAAGTTTATAAAAGAACTTAGTGAGAGGAGTAATGTTGTAAAAAATAGTGTTGTACTTGTTGAGATAAAATCTTCAAAGAAGGTTAATATATCAAAGGTTTTGAGATATGAACAACATAAGATTTAATAAAATAGATTTATAAACTTTGTTTATTTTTTTATTTTAAGCAGACCGTACATCCAAGCGGACAAAGGAACTGAAGGCGTAATCGCGACAAAGTGGGTATTAATCCCTTCGCAGGTTCGAATCCTGCCGTCTGCATACGGGTTAAGTAATAACTTAATCCTATTGAGTACCCCGTTGAAAAGACGGGGATGCCCCTTAAAGAAAGAAACAAAGAGACAACCAATGTCGCACTTTCTAAATGGAATGGTTGCAGGTTCGATTCCTGCTGGGGGCATTGGGTTGTTAACACCCTGAGGCTACGGATACCGGTCAACGTCCGGTGCATCGAACCTCTGACACCCAGGAAAGTTACTGGGATTTTATATTATATAATTTACTTAAATAGATTTTTAAATATATGATTTTTATATTTTCTATATATATTTTATATATAACTGAAGATGGATGAAAATTTTATTCAAAAATGCATTACAATAGGAAAAGACCAACAAGAGTTTTTGAATGGTGAGGAGCATTTTAAGTTATCAAAATTTGTTCAAGTCAAGTTGGATGAGTACATAAAATTTTGCCAAGAATACAAACAATTTATGGAGGTAAATAAATGAAAACTAAAAAAAGAAAATTGGAAGGACAAGAATTGATTTTTGCTATGAAAGGATTAGAGAATAGGAAGCAAGAAAAAGAGTGGTTAGAGTATCAGATTGAATATCACGATTTGATGTTGAAAACTGGTTTGGATATGAACCATAAAAAGAATATCAGGGATTTTAAACAGAACAAAAAGGAATATGAATCTGAATTGGCAACTGTAAAGAATGTAATAAATATTTTACAGAGCCAGATAAGAGATGGAGTTGAGGAAAAGGTCGAACAAGTAAAAGAAGTTGAAAAGGAGGACAAATAATGACAAAAGATTATGTAGATGTTGGAACTGTTATGCCGATAACTATTTTTAGTAGGAAGGCTGCTGAAGTTGCACAAAGGTTTGTTAAGATGCATAAACCATTTGATGAACAATGTGCAAGGTTGGATTTTAGAGATAAGATGGAAACAGCAGAAAAAGAATCTGAAAGAAGACATGGCTTTATTAAGTTTGAAGAGATAAGTGTTGATATTGGCGATTTAGAGAAGTATGGGGATGCTGATAGATTTGAACTTATAAGTGAAGAAGACACATATGGTGATAAGCTTACAGATGATGGAAAAAAGACACAAGGTATGATTGGATATACTTTGAATTATCAATGTAAGAATAGAGGACATGGAATTTCAGTTTTTGTGCCACTTGAAGGAAAAGAGATTGGAGAGCATAGAGAAATAAAGAAAAAGGAGAAGTAGTTTTATATTTTTTTATAGAACACGATATAAAATGGCAGGTGTTAAAGGAAGAAGTGGAAATCCAGAAGCATATAAATATGGATTTGGTTCTCGTCCCATTGAAGTAGATGAGGAATATAGAAGCAGACAAAGAAAGGTACCTTATAAAAGAAGATGGACAAAAGATAAATGTATAGAAGAATTAGAAGATTGTCTTATTCTTTTAAAAAAGATTCTTAAAGATAATGATAAGCTTGAAACTGATGATAAGAAGCTAAAGAATGAATGTGTTAGGGATGCTGTTACGCTTATGAATAAGATTCTTGATTACATGAAATATTTATATCCGCCAGTTCAACAGAATGTTAATTTAAATCTCGATGTTACTGCCGATGTTATTATGGAGAGATTAAGGAATTGGAAAAAGAAGCAAATTGTTATTGGAGAAGAAGATGCACAAGATTGAATATATTGAATATTTGAAGAGTGATGAGTGGAAGGAGAGAAGAAAATATATTATGGAATTGATAGGATGGGTTTGTTCTAAGTGTGGGGAGAAGGCAACACAATTACATCATTTGAATTATGATAATATTGGAAATGAAGAATTGGATGTTGATGTAATTGCTTTATGTAAAGATTGTCATGATGAAATACATGGCAAAGGAGAATATGGATATGGAGAACATAAATCTTGGTGTTAAAGATTTCTATAATCCAATTGGATTTCAAATTGCTTATTTAAATCAGGAACCACATGATAAACAAAAAGAAGTTCTTTTGTCACCAAATAAGAATAAGATTATTGTTTGTGGAAGGAGAAGTGGGAAGACTCAGATGATTTCGGCGGAACTTATAAGAGGTGCTGTTCTGAGAATATTTAAAAAGCAAATGGTTATTGGTCCTCAATATAAGCATACAATTATTGTTTATGATAAGATTTTAGAACTTATGCATAGAGCAAAAGTATTTGGTGATATTGATAGAACTATTATGTCGCCATATCCTAAGATTATTTTTAAGAATGGAAGTTATATTGATTTTGGAAGTGCGGATAATCCAAATAGTTTAAGAGGTGAAAATTATGACCGATTGTTTAAGGATGAAAGTGCATTTATAAAAGAGGGTGCTAAGAATGCTATTAAGCCATTGACATATGATACTGGTGCTCCTGTTTGGGAAACAACAACTCCTTGGGGAAGAGGTGAAGTTTGGGAATTATGGAGAAGGGGAATGGATGGCGATGAAGATTATGGTTGTTTCCATTATAATTATAAAGATAATCCATATATTTTGCCAGAAGGAATTAAAGAGATAGAAAAGGATATAAAAGATTATGGAGAAGATAGTGAGTATGTTCAATGTGAAATTTATGGAAATTTTGTTGAAGATAGAGATAAGTATTTTAATAAAGATGAAATTGAGAATTGTATAGAAGAATATAATATTCCTGAAGAACCTAAATCAAAGTATAATTATTATCTTGGAAATGATATTGCAGGAGAAGGAGAAGATGAGAGTGTTTTTATTTCTGTTTTAGGGCATGGTGGTGGAATAAGAGTTGTTAGTATTGATAATTATCTTAAAAATAAACCAAGAGAGATTGTTGGTATGAATAGTATGTTAAATAATAAATATCAGTATTCTTCTATGGGATTGGATAAAACTGGAATGGGCGAAGGACCTGCAGATTGGCTAAAAGAAGAATTTGAGAAGGTAGGAATAAATAGTGCCATAGTTAATGGATTTAGGTTTACCACTCGGTTTAAAATGGATATATATTCTAATCTCAAAAAACTTATGAACCAAGGCAAATTGAAGTTTCCTAATCATAAGAAGTTGATATTTCAATTGAGAGATTTGAGGTATGAAAGGATGAGTTCGGGTGATATAAAGATACATCATTCTGAAAATAGATTTGATGACTATCCAGATGCTCTTGCTCTTGCTTGTTGGGTAGCCACAGAGAATGTTGATTGGTCACCTTCTTTGTATTAGTTAATTATATAATTTATTAAAATATATTTTTAAATGATAATAACATATAATTTATATGTGGAACCCATTTAGAGAGAAGGCAATAGTTGAAATTGATTATAAACCACAATTATCAAGTCTTAATGAAGTGGGACAAATTAATTTATTAGAACAATTTAAAGGTGAGGTTGAACAGATAGAGATTAAGTTTCCTACTGACCTTGGTGAGGAACATCCTTTTGATTTTACACAATTAGAAGGACTTTATAAGAAGTTTGGTTTATTTACCTCTGTTGTTGATAAGTATGTTGATTTTGTTATTGGACCTGGATTTTATATTGAGTGTAAGGATGCAAGAGCAAAAACAATTATAGAGGAATTTATGCAGGATGTTAATTTTGATACTATTTTAAGACAATGGGCAAAGGAAGCATTAGTTAAGGGAAATGGTTTCTTGGAGATTGGCGGTAGCAAGAAAGAAGGTGTTAAAGGATTGAAAGTCCTTAATGCAAATTATATGTATGTTAAGAGAGATAAAAAAGGAAAGGTAGAAGAGTATAATCAATATAAAGGTGCTTTTGCTAAATTTGATAAGCAGAAGACTATAAATTTTTCTGTAGACCAAATTGCTCATGTTCCATTTAATATTGTTGGTGATTGTGCTTATGGAATTGGAATTGGATATTCTGCTATGCCATTAGTTGATAATTTTTTAAGAATGCAAAGAGACCAACATTGGCTTATGGAAAGAAAAGCAAATAGTCCATTGCAGGCAAAGTTAGGAAAGGTTGATGGTGATATAAAGATTATACCAAAAAAAGAGGATATTGATGCTTATGGAAAAAAGATGGAGCTTATGAGTAAGAAGACAAATTGGGCTACAGATGATTTAGTTGAGTTAAAAGTTGTTGACTTTGGAAATATTGGAGGAAAGTTTGATTCAATATTAAAACATGATTTAGAAATGTTATTTTATGCATTCCAGATTCCTGCTGTTGTTATGGGAATGGCTAATATTAATGAAGGAATAGCAAGAGCACAAGTGGATGTATTTCAGAGAAGGATACAATCTATACAGGCTGAATTAGAAAAAATTATTGAGGAGAAGATATTTAAGAGAGTTTTACAAGCAAATGGATTAGATGTTCATGTTGAATTTGAATGGGGAACACCAAGTATGTTGCAAGTTGAAGCAAGGATGAAGTTGATTTCTGATATGATGAAATCAGCTACAATTACTGGTGCTATGAATATAATGCTTGAGGAAGAAATGATTAATTTATTGAAGTTGGATAAAGATGAATGGGAAAAGTTGAGATTGGAGCAAGAACAAAAGGAAGAGGAGGAAAGAAAGAGATTGGAAACACAACCACAACCTATTGTTCCTGGACAGAATAAAGGATTTCCTCAAAAGCCACAACCAAAAGCTGAGCAACCTAAACAACCTAAACCTGAAGAGATGTTAGCTGGATTTATAGAGGTAATAAAGAAGCAAGAGGAAATGAGAAATGAATATTTAATTAAGCAACAAGAAATGACTAAAGAAGAACTAAAAGCAAAGAGAGAAGAAGATATGATTTTCTTAAAATCAATTATAGACCAAATGGCAAAAAATAAAGAAGAGAAAATAAATCAAGAGATACCTATAAAAAAGGAAGAAGTACCAGTTGTTAAAAGTAAAGTTCATAAATTAAAGAAAATGGCTTATAAACGACAAGGATTACTTCAACCGTTTAAAATTACAAGAAAAACTGAGAGTGTTGATACTGATATTGAAGAAAAACATGTTGAGGAGTATATAAAGAAAGTTGGAAATGAGTATTGTGTGTTTAGTCATCAAACAGGAAAGAAATTTGGATGTTATCCTACAAAAGCACAAGCAGAAAAAAGATTAGCACAAATTAAAGGATTTGGTAAAGAGAAATTAGTTGTTAAGATTAAGAGAACAGAAGAACAGGAGAATTATGAGCATAAGAAAGAATGTGCTCATTGCACAGAAGGATTTGATGATATAAATGATGTAAGTGAATGGCTTGGCTTTAATTATAAGAAATATTTAGGACATATTATTGCAGCACTTGCAGTTTATGATTTTGATTATATAAAGGCAGTTAATGAAATTGAGTTGGAAGCTGGATATCTTACTTTAGAGCAAATTGAAATTACAAGAAAAATATTAGACAATGGATTTAAGAAGGGATTAGGGATGAAAGAGATGGCAATGCAAGTTGATAAGAAAGTTGGTTTGAAGGATTTATATCGAATGACTGCTGAAGGTGATATAAAGTTAGGTATATCTGGATTACCAATATTGTCAAAGAGTGCAGATAAGAGAGGAATTGGAATTGTGAGAAGTGAAGTTACAAGAATGGCAAATCAAGGAGCAGTTGATTATTATAAAGAGAATGATATAAAAAGAATTAAACATATAGCGAGTTTTGGGAATAGGACGTGTCAAGAATGTGAATCTTTGAATGGAACTATTTATGAAATTGGACAGGAACCAGGATTGCCCATTCATCCTATGTGCAGATGTTGCTATTCTCCAGTGGTGGAACTAAAATGAATAATAGACCGAAATGTGCAGTAAAGAATTGTAAGAATGAAGCATTTGTCGCTTATGGTGGTAAATGGATTTGTGGAGAATGTTATTATAAATTATATTTGAAAGAAATGGAAAATAAAAATAAAATGTTAGAGGAAATCGAAAAATGAGTATTCATTTATGTCCAAATTGTAATCAGAGATATACAGTTGGATTTGATTGCACAGATTTTGTTCATAACTGTGGAGAACAAATTGAAGTAACTGAAGCATTAAAACAAGAGGATGTGGTTGTTGTTGGGGATTGGGAAGATGAAAGTGGGCAAGGAACTAAGTCACCACAAGAGGTTATGAGACAAGGAATGGAAAATGAATTATGGGGAACAAGAGCTGGAATTGAAGGAGAACAAAAAGAAGCATTAACAAGGAGAGGAGTTAGGATAAGTACTCATAGACAAAGAAATAAATTAACTTATATTGATTTAAAAAATGACAAAAGAAATTAAAGAGCAAATAAAAGAAGTTGAAGAAATGGAAGAAGTTGAAGAAAATCCAAGAACAGATTTGAATATTCAGCAATTCTTTAATGATATGAAATTGTTGGGTGACCAATTAAGAGATAGAGATTTAGTAAAACCTGTTTTTGATAGTGGTGCTCCAGAAGTAGGTAATTATCTTTTGTGGTTAATTTTAGGTGAACTTCAAATATTAAATAATAGTTTAAACGAGGAGAAACAATAATGGCAGAAATGTTAATGGATGGAATTGGAAGTGGAAATAATGCTATTGTAGATGATAGTCATAGATTGTGGGTTGCAGGAAGTATTACTTCTATGCCTGCAATAACAGCTGCTGCAGACCCGGCTACTACTAAAATTGGTGCTGCTGGTTTGGGTTCTGCCTCTTTGATTGGAGCATATGATGGTGTAAATGTTCAATCAACAAGAATAGAAGCTGGTTCATATTTAATAGTTGCTGGTTCTATTTCGAGTATGCCTACTGTTTCAGTTTCAGCTGGTTCAGAATCATATATCAAAGGAGGCTCTATTTCTATTTATAATGTTGTTCAAACTGCAGGAAGTATTTATTCTATGCCATCTATTTCTGTATCAACAGGAAGTAATGTTTGGGTTCAGAATCCTATTGGAATTAGTGGAACAAATGATATTGGAAGTGTTGTTATAAAATCAGCTCCAGTATTAGGTATTAGTGGAGCAAAATTAGATGATTTAAAGGTTACTAATCAGGTAGCTGGTTCTATCGTTTATCTTCCTCCAATTACTGCTACAAATTTAGATATTAGAGATTTAACAGTAACATCAGATAGTATTGTAACTTTATTAGGAAGCACTTCTGTTTATAATAGGATTGCTGGTAGTGTAGTTAATATGCCTGCAGTTGATATAAATAATCCTGCTACAATAGGAAGTTGGACTGGATATACAGGTAGTATATGGTCTATGCCTACAACTACTGTTGCCTCAACTAATTTAGATATTAGGGATTTGGTAGCAGTTACAGATAGTGTAACAACTGGTAGTAACATTTGGATACAAAACCCTGTTGGTATTAGTGGAACTAATGTTATTGGTTCTGTTGTAATTAAATCAGCTCCATTAATCGGAGTTAGTGGATTAATATTTATAAACGGCAATATGACTGGTTCTATGGCTATGAAAGGGATTGGAAGTGTAATAATTTCTTCATCAACAAGATTAGGTGGTTCAATTGTTAATATGCCAAAGACAGAGATTTATGTTTCAGGACTTATAAGTGATTTTACAACAAATTTAATTCAAAGAATGGATTATCAAGATTCATTACAACCAATTTATTTAGGATTGGCATTACCAGGAACAGTGACAAGTTCTATTGGATGGCAATTAAGGAAGATGGGATATTCAGGAACAAGTTCAAATTTACAATTACCTGTTTCAGTATTATTTGGTTCAGGGAATGTAAATTTTGATAAAGTTTGGGATAATAGGAGTGGAATATATGAAGCATATAGTTAAACAAATATTTATAGGTATGTTTTTTCTTTTGTTAGTTGGAACTGTATTAGCATTCCAATTAAGTACAGTTTATAATCCTTGGACAGGAAAATTAGATTATATAGTTACATCAAATTTTTCAGGAGATAATGTTACAGCAGATAATTTCTTTGGAAATCTAATAGGAACTTGGAATAATTCTGGACTTTACATCCCCTACGTCGGAGCAACGTCAAACGTCGACTTAGGAGCAAACGACTTTAAAATAAACAACTCTGTCTTTTTCGTCAATTCAACTAACGGAAATGTGGGGATTGGGACAACAAGTCCTGAAGCACGACTTCAAGTTATAGGAACAAGTAGATTTGGAGACGGAACAAATTATGGCGGGTTTGATG